>JACCDG011899800.1_pt1 | contig 36435 bp, 45 predicted proteins | sample 7442471 | NCBI WGS metagenome assembly JACCDG01 (sample SAMN15323444, study PRJNA562643) | freshwater metagenome | isolation source: river surface water | place: USA:Blue River Watershed | collected 2017-08-17 | reverse complement strand
TTTCGCTAGTCTTTATTTCTAGCATTTTTATGGAATTTTGGAATAGGTATTTATGTTTTTCTTCGTCTGTAACATGAGTATGAAATATTTCTATCGCATGTGTTATTATTCCTTTATTTGTGAACCCAACGTCCAACTTGTATTTTCCGCATGCTTTTTCTTCTTCTGGCCTAAAATCTGATCCTATTATTTCCGTGGATTTATGGGAACATTTATCGCAAGCCAATAAAAATCTCATATTTGCGTAATATCTTGCCACCAGATTCTTGCAATAAATGTGTTGCCAGGATTCCCCCGTACATCGGGAATCGGATTTGTGGGCGTAATGATGTGCATTTTTCTTTCCTAACTTAGGTATTAAATCCTCTTCACAATCGTAACATTTGTATATTTTGTGTTTTTCTGCTAGTTCTATAGGTATTGCCACATTGTTTTCATTGTACGCTATAGCTGTTTTAACCGACATTATTCTGATAAAATATCCGGTATAAGTTTAATACAAAAAATAGATTGCCGGCCTACTTTTTCTTATGGAATGCCTTACTGTATTCCCTTGCATATTCATAATCGTTTATCACAAATAATTCCTCGCCTGCAGCTATATCTCTCAACGCAACAACAAATACTCCGTATGAAATGTTGCTGTCATCAAACACGATGGCTGAATTTTGATCCATGAAATGTTCATTATGCACCCTTTCCTGATCAGCATCATATTCGCAATTTTCCGGCGAAAATATCTGGAATTTATTGCGTATCAAATGGCCGGCAAATCTAGTATCATCATTAATTCTAGGATCTCCGGAAATTCCATATTTTTCGTTGATCATGAAAGTACATCTATGGCAATCATCTATGAATTCAAAACCCATATTTTTTACAATATTGCTTGGATATGAATCGAATCTGTTTCCGGGTTTGAATACACAGAAATAATGTGCAGGAAATCGAGTGAGAATAGTTCCCTTTTCAACATATTTACTTGCAAATACACCTACGACTTTTCCGTCAACCTTTCGTATTTCTACATCATTATAGTTGTTTAGTGTTCTAAGCGCGGAGAAAAGTTGCGCCATCAACTTTACTTTTTCAGTCTCTTCCGGAGAATCATCTCCATGTGAAACGATTATAATATCAGGTTCCATTGTTGATATAACTCTCAAACTACAGTATTTAATTGCGAATTATTCTAGCCAGCGCGGATGGAATTAATTATTTTTTAAACATAAGATGACATGCCCAATATACACCGCCAATTAATTAGCATCGTGAATAATCCCCCCACATCCCACCCGATGTACATTTGTGAAACATGCGGCAAAGAATTCGGCCATCGTGGCGACTTCATAAAACACGTAGAAGTGCGTAAATCTCCTTGTGTAAGAGACACAAAATCACAAGCCCTAATTGATCGTTTGGCGGCCATGGAAAAGGCTATGAACACAATGGCAGAAGCCGCCGGCATAAAATTGAATGTAGAACAACCCATTCAACAACAAAACAATATGTCATTCCCCCTCTCTAAAACTGCTTTTGATGATGCCATCGTTACCGCTGCTGATATTCAAGTCGGCAAAGACATCGCGGATAAGGACCTTTATAAGGTCGATGATGGTTATTTCAACTATCTAAAGGACTTCATTAAGGCTAACGGCCTTGATGTCAAATATAATGAGGCTGGAATTAAGAAACTCCGCCGTCATGCTGATTTGGATGATATTATTAAGCTTTATAGTGTTTATGATGCTATGAATGCATTGCCTGCAGGGACTAAAATCGCATCTAAACAATCATTGTTAACTGATTATTTCGGTGGTAAATTCAACAAAAACACCAATGAAATTCCCCAAATCGCCATAGCTGAAACCATAAAGGTTGAAGAAGTTGCTATTCTGCCGTCAGATAGTAAAGAAGCGGCTATGTTGAAAACTATGTTTGCGCGATTCGAACAGATGCTTTATAACGAAGGCACTGTTGGAACCAAAGCACGTGAAGACATTATTGATTTAATGATTTTGCGAATGCTTGAGCCATATTTCGAGAACAATACTATTGATATTCTCGATATTGCTAAATATGCGTACGATGAAATCGAGATAAATCAAAATAATGTGAAATATGTTATGCTATCCAATTTGAGCAAGTTGAAAACCGAAGAGGTTAGAAGCGAACTAAAAAGGGTATGGAACAACGTGCTTTGTGTTCATCCGCTTACCAAACAAATATTCAGCAAAGAGAAGTTTCTCAATATCAAATCAGATTCTGGTTTGTATACAATGATTTTCGATCTTTGCGCTTTTAATTTCGAAAATTGCCCCATTGATATTCTTGGAAATGTTTATGAGCATTTCATTCACAAACAGTTTAAAGGAGAACAAGGAAGCAAATTGGGTCAACATTTTACACCTCGTAAAATAGTTCAATTTATTGTGGACAATTATTCTTACGGATTTGGAGGCGCAGATAAATTTATTGATCCATTTTCTGGAACGGGTGGATTTATTATGTGCTTCTACGAAAAAATAAAGAATATTAATCAAAATTCGGCCGATGCGTATTTATATTCGTCTGAAATAGATCCTGACGTATTTAAATATGCTAAGGCTAATTCTCTTATATACACGAAAAAAATATGTCCCCATGTGGTTAGAGCAAATGCGTTTGAGCCGGAAAATAAAAATACCAAATTCGAGAGGATCCTTACAAATCCTCCATTTGGTATGAAATTTACAGACAAGGATTCATACAACAAAACTACATGGTTTAATCAAGCCAAGATCAAAAATGGTAATATGGTGTGTTTGCAATATAATATGCATATTCTTGCCCCTGGAGGCATTTGTTCAATGGTATGGCCGTTTGGCTCCGAATGCTTCTCAACAAGCAAGAAAACAGAAATAGAAATCAGAAAAAGACTATTTACCGAATTTGATGTAATTAGTGTTATTGTATTGCCGAAGGGAGTATTTGAATATACATCCATTGCAACAGTCATTATAACATTCCGCAAACCCATTCAAGGTGAAATTATTGTACCCAAACTTAAGATTTACCAGTACAAAGACGGTGCAAAAACCGTTGAGGAATTGGAAATTCTTGCAGATGTAGGATCCGATAAATTGCGAGAAAAGAAGTTTGCTATTGATCCTAATGCATACAAGGAAATGGTAAATATGAACAATATTCGACCAATATTCGAAATCAAGAAACTAGGGGAATTAACAATAATTAAACATGGGAATTTCAATTCCCGAGACATGGATGGTAATGGTGATATTCCATTTTATTCTTGTTCATCTAAAAATCCTGTTGGCACGAATAGCAAAAGCACTGTGGAAAACGGAGAACATTTGTTATTGTTAAGTTCAGGAGGTTCCGAAAACAACAAATCAGGAGAGAACGTTGGTATGGGAAATGTTTATTATATCAACGGCCCTTCTGCATTCACAGGGCACGTATTTTCATTGGTAGATATAAGCAAATTTGTATCTGCAAAATATCTATTTCATTACCTTAGATCCGCAAAAGATATTATAGTAGATATGGCATATTTTACCGCTAATTTAGGAATCATTACAAAATCTAAGATAGAAGAATTACCTGTTCCTATTCCTCCTATGGAAATCCAAAACGAAATCGTAAGCATTGTAGAGCGTTTTGAAGCTGGTATTTCATCAATGCAAGAATCCATCAAAGGAATTGAGTTTCAAATAGAAATGTTGTCCAAAAAACAATTTGCGTTTAAGGAAGGCGAATTTGAAATGAAGAAATTGGAAGATGTATGTGATTTCAAGAATGGAACGGCTATTACTGTAAGCGAACTTAAAGGCGATAAATATCCAGTTATTGGAGGTGGTAAATCTCCAATGGGTAGACACAACGAATCAAATACACCTGCAAACACTATATTAGTAAGCAAGGATGGTGCTTATGCTGGTTATGTGGCTATGTATGATTCTGAAGTGTTTGCAACTGGTCACTGCATTAGAATTTATACCAAAAATGTTGATAATAAATTTGTCTATTATTTCTTGAAATATGTAAAACAAGATAATATTTATGGAATGCAAACAGGAGCTGCACAACCCGGAATAAACTCGTCTCAATTGAAAGAAATTTCTATTCCAATCCCATTGGCAGAAATACAACAGAAATTCATAGAATATTATGTTAATAAAGAATCTCTCTTTGAACAGAAAAAACAAAACATAGAAACAATTAAAATTATGATAGATGATATGAAAACATCTATTAAAGATCAATTTGAGTAAAACAATTTTCAGTTGTTATTTACATGGATTTAATATCCATTTTTTCCTATTTGGAGAGTAATATTCTGAGAAATTTCGTACGTCGTAAAAGTTGACAGGATTTACATGTAATTTGATGTCTATTTTACATAATAAATCATAAATATCTCTGTCTGATTGCCCGATAATATCTTCGATACTTATTGACTTTTCGACATTATTTATAGCCCTCTTAGCCTCTTCCAGCGTCTTATAATACTTCCCCGAATCAATATCAAGCAAAATGTTATAATTAATCCCCATATATCTAACAATTCCCCACCAACCAACCAAACCTTTAAATGTCCCTTCATCTATTGTAATTTTCTTGCCATTAAACTTCATCATAAACGTGTTATCCGATGGATGGGTTCCAATCTCATACAACTCGCGAAATAACATCTCAGCTTCTGCCGGCTCTGTAATATTGTTGAGTTTAAGAAATGTTTTAATTCCCTCGTAATCAATCCCACCGTGCCGTGTTCTACACAACAAATTGGCAATGAAGACCTCATCGCGGCTGAACATGTTAATATCGCTTAACCCATCTAATATTTCGAATTGAATGCTCGGGCCGCCATTGTGCTTAATAGCCGTTGTGAAATTTCCCGATTTTCCCCGTCCAACTGCAAAGTCTTCAGCCGGCGGTGGACCTTTTCCGGAAAACGGGCTAAATCTCTCGCATATGCTGAAATAATACTCTTCAATCATCTCCTTTATATTTTTTGTATATTCTTCTTCACTAGACGATACAATAAATTCGCAAAATACGGCATTATCAGTGGTATCATTTGTTTTGCGTGTAAGTCGGCCAACCATCTGAAGAAACACTCTGACATCTCTAAGTGGTTTATCATCAATAATGGTGCCGAAATCTAAATTCTTAACATCTACGCCTTGAGAGTGTTTGCGAGCCGCTATCATGATAATATTAGATTCGGCAGAACAAAAGGCATCAAATGCTTCTTTGCTTTTATTTTGCGACAAATGAGAATGATCGATAACAATTTTGATATCATTGTATACACTTTCAGAAACGAAGTATTTATACCATTTCTCAGCGGCTTTGATACCTCCGCACCAAATAACACCCTTTTTATGGAAAGTTCCATTACATATTTCCATTATTTGATTATATATCTTTTGTTTACTCATTTCTGATACTCTATCAAATAAACATGCTCCTTGAATATCTGTGGCGATACGATCAGCGCGCGAGATCTTGAAATCTACCTGACGAATAATACCGTCCATTACTGCTTGCATGTAATTGTATTCAAGAAACACATTTTCTGGTGTTATTTTGTGTTTTTCTCCACCATACATATTATCCATTCTCGGGTCGAACTTATGTGTGGCAGACAACCCTAACAGCACTGTGGAACGTGGAAGTAACTCTTTTATCATTTCATAAGTCTTATCCCCTTCGGCCATATGGGTCTCATCGACAACAACACCAAGAAAGTTGTCTAGTTTAAGCAGTTTTTGATAATATTGTGTCTGTTGCTCCTTTGTTTTAGACATTGCTGTATCGATTGTAGAGGCAATAATACAATATTTGGGGAATTTGTCACAATATTTCAAATGGTCTTTAAACAATATAGATGTTTGTTTTGGTATTATATTTCCCTCTTTCCATGACATGATATTATATGGGGTGAATTGAGTCCCTATAATGTCGCGGCGTTCAGTTATCCATAAAAGAACACCTCCACCTCTTTGTTTCATAATATTTCCAACAGTTTCAAGTGCCAGAACAGTTTTACCAACCCCCGTTGGCGCCGATATTATTCCATGAAGGTTATTATACTTTTTGTAATAATCAAGCGTATTACTGACGCATTCATGTCGTATTAATCTAGTTTCAAAAATACGCGCGTCTAGAATATTAGCCGGATCATAGTAATGAGTTTCAAACTTTATGTCAATTACTGGTGGGATTCGTTTGTAAGTTTTCATAAAATCAAACATATTTTGTGTCAAATGTGTAGAATTACATGAACGGCATTCAGGACGTAGATTATCTACCAAATCCTCACCGCCATCGGCAAATGATTTGATGTGTCCGCGATGTAAAATATGCTTAGTGTTAATGTTCATAATTGCGCCGCAACCCGCGTAACATTCAAAATCACCATTTATAGCATCACTGTATATATGAGATACTACATCATATAATGATGTTCTGAAGGGTGTTCTTGTTTTCGACATTGTATACTAACTAATACGATATTCAAATTGAAATTAAACATTGCACGAGAACATGCATAAAATGACGGGCTATTTGTATCAATTTTGCGATCCGGGAACAAAAACAAACATCAGTACAAATACTGGCTATACTATTGAAAAATTCGCTAGTCATATAGAAGACCATATTCGTACAGAACAATCCAGGCAAAATGATGCCATGCAGATGGCTGTACTGGATTCCATGGTAATATATCGAAATATGCTTTTGGCATTGAAGGAAACTAGATGCGCGGATGCAATCTGCAAACACGCTGAGGATTCTCACAAACAGTAAAATATTCTTAATATGATGTATTTTTTGCTTAACATTCGGCCAACATCATTAAACGGCCTCAAAACCTCTTAGAAACGCTATATACACTATCGGCCGATCTGTACAAAATTAAATTTTCAACTAAAAATTAATGATCTCTTGTATAAATCATGAACGACAACGAAATTATAACGAAAAGCCCATTTTATCATTATTCAAAGAATAAGGAAGAAGACAGGAAAAAGACAATTAATGGTTTTAACGCAATTATATTATGCACTTTGTTTGATACTACAGATTCAGGAGAAGGGCCTAATAAAGTATATATAAAAGAGAGTAAAATACATGGTTTGGGTGTGTTCGCCAAGAAAGATATAAAGAAAGGGAGTTTAATAACATATTACCCCGCTCATTACGCCGTCGCATTTGTGGAAGGAAGAAAAAATGGAGAGAGATCGCGAGAAATTTCTATAATCCCGTCCAAAACAGTAAAAGCACGCAAATTGGAATTTAAAGAAGAATATCTACCATACATGACCGACATAAATTCATATTATTCTATTTGCGGTGATCCTAGAATCCATGATAATCCCGGATTCTTAGGCCATATGATGAATGATTGTGCAGTGGGCCATTCAACTCTAGATAATTACAATCCAAAAGATGAAAAAGTTTATATGATAGTGACAATGCACAAACTCAACGCACTCATAAAATATGAACCCAACCCAACATGTACCGTGGTGGTAGAAGCTCACAGAGACATCAAAAAAGATGAGGAAGTACTCACTGCTTACGGATATCATTATTGGACTCAAGTCAATAGTATGAGAAATAAATAAAAAACATCCATGTTTTTTAAATCATTCTTTGTAACGGCTGGGAATGTATTTGGCTGCCTTAGGTGACGCAAGCAGAGCATACGTACAAACATCCCCATCGAGGTGATCGTCATCAACTCCCTTAATAATTTTCCAATTGTGTTTGATGACTTCAATTAAAAGTTTTTTGGTAAACATGTGGTGCGGAACACCACCAAGCGCTACCGGTGTATTAATAAGAGCGGCTAAAATAACATCATATGTTTTGTTTTGAATAAATTGAAGCATTTCGCCGTTAACCTTCATAGCCTCAATAGCAACACGTTCAGTCAATAAATGATCTGGTATGTGTGAAACTGCCGTATTTCCATATGAAGATTCCTTAGTAGACCCGCCGGTTTTCACCATCTCAATCATGAGTTCTTCAGTTCTGAATTCATCGGGAACGTGCTTGAACAATGCAGGGCAATCCTTAACTTCATTTAGACATATATCACGCTGCGTAGCGCTCGGTTTCGCAACGCGAAACCGAAGCTTACTTCGCTGGCTGCGGCGGAACTCACCAAAGGTGAGTTCCTAGCCTCGCCGTGTCCGCTTATTATGTCGGCCAATACCATTAAACTAGCTCAAAAAGGCCTAGGAACGCTATATACAATGTCGGCCGATGTTCCGCAAAGCAATTATATCATATCAGTATGGGGCGAGCCCAGCACCGCGAAAAGTCGAGTAAGGATCTCTGCGCAGCAGAGTCCGACGGAGACGATTGCCGAAGGCAATCAGAAGCGGCTTCGGTCAGCTTCGCTGACCTGCGGCGCAGCCTAGTGGAGGAGTTCCGAAGGAACGACGTAACGAAATTTGCAGTGCCATTCTCAAAAAATTGATAGTATGTGCAGACTGTGGAAAAATATACGATACAGTCCCTACGTCGCAAATAGTTGCTGAACACCGATGCGGCGGCCACGATTAAATAATGTTATATTGTGCCTGATGTAAACTCTTCAGGAATATAACTAAACATAGCGGCATTTTTAGCAACTGCTAAAAAGCATACTTTATATGTTAGAACGTCTTTTTTTGCGTGCATGATGGCCCTGCTATTGTTTTTTACACATATTTCATAAAATTCGGCCGTATGATATTCAGGAGGCATATGCTTTAAAATTAAACCATTTACATTGGCCGCCTCATAGTAGAAATATTTATTTTTCAAATGATTGGGGATGTTTGAGATCTCGTCATAATGTTGTTCTATTTTATTTAGCCAGTATTTCCATTCTTCCCGTTCTTTCTCTACATCAATTACTATAGCGGGAACAATGATTTCTTCAGAAGATCCAAGTAAATAATCTTGTATTTGAGCCAAGTAATAACTCATAATTAAATACAACCCGGGCTATATTTTATACGTAATATTTAATAATGTCCAGTCAGCTTGAAGATTCGCCTACATGTATGGAAACTATAGAATTAAGCACTTCGTTGGTTAACCCTTCGCAAAGCGAAGAATTAAGCACTTCGTTGGTTAACCCTTCGCAAAGCGAAGAATTAAGCACTTCGCAAAGCGAAAATAGTGAAGATAGCAGCAATATAGTTCAAGTTAAACCGCCTCCTAAGCCTCTTCCGGCGATACCCACTCAAATATCTTATCCGCCATATGATCCGCCTGTAATATCTGGTGTTAAAATAAACAAATCGGAAATACTTATTGCTGACCATAAGAAAGTTAAAATCAATAAATCTAAGGCCGGTGATCATATGTCTGATGCCGATTTCAAAACATATCTATCCAAGATAAATAATAACAAATCAAGAAAATTCAGTAAAAAACAAGTTAGGCGATTTAAGGTGTCATTTATATACATTGAGGTGATTTCTATAATATTAATATGCTCATTGTATTCGGCATGGTCATTTAAATGGAATAATCATAACGTAGACATTGGCAACGCATATAAAAATAATAGTATTGTGATGATATTGGGAATATTCGCATGGATCGTATTTTACCTGGGTTTCGTAATAATTAATATTACCGTTAGATGCCTACATAGGAAAAGAACACGATCGCATGTGTTTATTTATTCGGCAGCTTCTATCATTCATATATCATATTATCTGATACGATGGCCGATTTTTATTGGCATGATAAGCAGCAATGATGATGAAACAACTCAAATAGCATTGTTTTTAGATCCTATAGTGGATTTATCTCTCTTTATTATTTGTGGTGTAATCTACTTGACAAATAAATATTGCGGCATTTAATTAATTAATTTTTATTTTTATCTCACCATTAATATAGGCCATTTATTTTTTCATGTTTGTAATGTCGGCCCCACATTCTTTCATGTGATCGTAGCATATTTCCAAAGAAGGGAATGCATCATACTGTAATCTGCAAAATTCACACTCGTAATTGCTCGATATAACTAATTCCCATGTTAACTCGCGGATCTCATTTTCGGTCATATCATGAGGAAATATTTGCTCTACTTCTATTGCGCCGCACATAGATACCAAGAACAATTGAGGGTTATTTCTATAAAGATCGTTTAAACATTGACGGATATAATTGTATATTCGGGAAGTATATGATCTTATCCTGAAATTCTTACCGGTGTTAGCCGCTATTATACCGTCTGCTGTGACATGATTTTCTCCTTCATGCCGCGATAATGTTTTGTCACCTTCGCCCGGCGAACCATATCCTATCAAAGTTTGACATATCGCACAAAACTTGTAATTTCTCGAACACAAATCGTTTGATCTTCTATCGCATACATACTTGATATAAAATTGTGTATATCTCAAATTTGGCGCCAAGGTTTTACCATAGGGTACTTTTCGTAAAATCGACCCATCTTTGCAAACAGGGCACGGTTTTGGGTCTCTAATTGACATTTTACTAGTTTGGATGCTGTGTTTAATAGGTGATTGACTTCGCTCCGCTGGTCTGCGTCGTAAGTGTCTTCGACACTTACCCTGTACTGTTTCAGCTTACATAGAATAGGGGCGTGAAATAATATTATTTCCTACCACACATCCAGTAAACGGATCAGCATGCCGGGAGGGATGACGGCTAAAAGCGAAGCTTTTAGCCTAGTCCCGACCAGCGCAGTGAAGCGTAGCTTCACGTGGCGCGAAATTGAAACAATAAATTATGGTATTATCGATCCCTAATACAGGCCAGCAGACCTGTACCCTCTTTTGCGAAGATGTCAGTACGGGTTGGTCAGAACGCTCAACTCGAACGGTGTCCTGTTGGCCATAGTATTACGGAGAAAACAGAAATCAATGAAATATTATCCATCGCGACTGACGTTTACTTTTGCAAGTCTGTACACTGTGGGTATTACTTATTTTGCAAAATATGCAACACAGACAAACCAACGAGAAATGTGATCATTCCTGAGAATATTTCCGGGTTCGTGATGAATCACATGGTAAATAATCACAAAGGGATGAAATCTATTATTATGAATGGATATAGGCTTACGTTCCCGGAATATTTCGTGTATTTGAGAACGTCATGCTCATACAATGAGCTCAGCGGCAATGAAACAATTGATGAGACCATGTCAATTATGGATTCACACGCATATAGTTGCATTATTTGCAAAAGCGAGTACGATTGCCTTCCAAGTAAAGAGGTGGTGATTTCACACGCTAATAAATGCATTTGCGCTTCGCGATGCCGCCGGCATCGCTTCGCTGGCTGCGCCGTAAGTGTCTCCGACACTTACCATATACTGTTTCGGCTTACATAGAATAGGGGCGCGAAATAATATTATTTCTTACCACACATCCGGTATGCGGACCGGTATGCCGGGAGGGACGACGGCCAACTGACCTGTAATCCTTAGGCGACGAGTGCAACGAGTATTAGCTGCAAAGATACTATGGCAGTATAGGGCGAGTAAGTGCCGCGGATGCGGTGCGAAGCGCGAAGCCGAGTAAGGTTCATTTGTTGCTGCGCAACATAGCAAGAGCCGACGGTGTAGTGACGAGTGAAACGAGTGCTACGCCACAGCGTAGCTGTTGAGGCGATTGCCGAAGGCAATCAGAAGCGCGGAGCAGTCAAGACCGAAGGGCTTGACCACGACGGAGCCAGCGGAGCGCCTTTTCGGCGCGTAGCACAATTGAATCTTTCCTCCTAACATTATGTGAATGGGAAGCACGATGACTTCTCTGATAAAAGGGGAATGCAAACGCGTAGATTGCAGGGTAGATGTGGAAAAGTTGCCGTATGACGAGAACTGGTCTGTTATAGACATGGTGTATTATAAAGTGTGCAAATGTGGACACGGTACCGTATTTTGGGTATGTAAGATATGTGGAGAATTTATGTTGGAATTTTCACCACGCATAGATGTAGACGAAGAACAACATATACTATATAATCATCTGGATTTCATAATGGGACTACATGGAGGGGTTTTTCTTAATAATTGTAAGAAGTTCGAATCTTATGAGATCAAACGTTTGATGGACGCTTACAAGAAAAAAGTTGGCATAAATATGGATATATATCAAATAGAGATCTACTTGAATGAATTCATGTTGTTAGAATTATTTCCGCAAATACTGTACTTGGATGTAAATAGAGAGATATTTTCCCGAATTGATTTAGATAAAATAGATTTCGATTTTTGCTACCTGAAAAAATATGACCATGAATTCAGATTGATTGCAGACAGGGGTAATTTTATGCGTTTGATGAGTGGGTTTGTTAGGGAAATAAAGAATAATTTGCATGAAATTAGATGCAGGATGTGTGAATCCATCTATGATTGTATGCCGACAATGGAAATTATTCGTTGTCATTTCATGAAAGGCTGTTCCCTAAATAAGACTCTATTTATCGAAAAAGTCAATAGATGGGGATAGTAGCTGTTGATTGACTTCGCTAACGCTCGTCAATCGTCTCCGTCGGACTCTGATACGCTTCGCTCCTCAGAGATCCTTACTCGACCGCTTCGCGTGTCCAATCATCTTACAATTGCGGCAAACACATTATATCGCATCAAAATAGAGTTTTAAGCTTGTTTAACAGTATTGCCCCAAATTGAAACAATAAATTATGGGATTATCGGCCACTAATCCTGGCTAGCGGACCTGTATTCTTTAGGCGACGAGCGAAGCGAGTATTAGCCGCGTTTTTTGCTACGCAAAGATACTGTGACAGTATAGGACGAGTAAGTGCCGCTTCGCTGCGCGTAGCGCAAAAAAATGAAAACACATAATCCAATAAACACTACTATGTTCAGCAACATCTATTCATTTGTCACCTCGATGTTCTCTCCGAAAGAGAAAACACCAGATACAGTTATCCCTGCATTCCAACCGGGTGGGTCTGGTTGGTTATTTGCGTTGGAAGTTATAAGAAATGATGAAAGCCAAATCCTACGAATTCCACCTGAACTAAGAAACAAGGAATTCTATCTTGAGGCTGCCAACGCCAACGGACTCATCATCGAACATATTAACACAGAAATAATCGATGAGACCGATGATAATTGGGCTGCGTATTCTATTTGTAGAGCTGCAGTAAAGCAGAATATTAATGCCATGTATTTTGTTCCTGCGTCTTACATGACAGACGAATTTCTAATTGATGTTGTAAGAACTGGAGTAGCCACAGAATACTCCAAATATGGTAATAAGGCTATTTTGATCATTCCTAAGTATTTGCTCAATCATAATATTGTAGAAGAGGCAGTAAAGGTAAACGGACACATATTGAGTTTGATTAAAATTTCACTGGACCCGAAATTCCTCACACGTAAAGTGTGTATGGAAGCGGTTATTAATGCACCGGAAGTACTTAGCGAAGTACCAATCGAATTTGTGGACAGAGAATTTGCTGATGCGATGCATAATGATATTTTCAGCTAAACCGGGCCGATCGCATATTTTTTTGTGATCACCCCCAAATGTTCATTAATCTATACAATTGCGGCAAACACATTATATCGCATCAAAATGGTCATTTAAGCTTGTTTAACAGTATTGCCGCAAATTGAAACAATAAATTATGGGATTATCAAGCCCGGTCCTGGCCACTGGACCTGTAACACTTAGGCGACGAGCGAAGCGAGTGCTACGCCACAGCGAAGTTGTTGAGACGATTGACGAAGTCAATCACCGAGTATTAGCCGCGTTTTTGCAAAACAAAGAATACAATGTCAGTACAGGTCGAGCACGACGCTCAAAAGCGAAGCGTTGAGCTAGAGCGGAGACGATTGCCGAGCGAAGCGAAAGCAATCACAAAATGCATCCGCGGACATGATTTGACGGAAATACATATTATGAACGACGTTGTATCAATTGGAATCAAACAATATTATTGCGGAATCCGATGCTGTGGATATGATTACATATTTTGCAAAATATGCGAAATAAAGGGACATTCTGGCAGGTCGATTATGCAATTTTATGACGGCAATGGAATCATGAGTCATATGGCAACTCAGCATGATGGATCATACTTTATTGATATGGACGAATACGATTTCGTGTTTCCTAGTTATTTCGGGTATCTAAAAGTGGATAATTTATATGATTGTGTTGAAGGCGATGAGACCCTAGAAGAGTTGAAGATATTCATGAAATCATGTGAATATAGTTGTATTATTTGTCGAAACTATTATGATTGTCTTCCTAGCAAAGAAGTAGTGGTTAGCCATGTTCGCGATTGTCTCATCGCCGTCGGCAAAAAAGACATTTCTATGAATCGCTAAATGATCTTGAAACATTCGAAGAGTAGGGAATGAATCGAAACTATATCCGCATTGACTGCAATCAACAGCGTCGTTGGAAAGAATGTTAATTAAGTCCCGAAAACATTCAGAGTGTTTGGTTATGAAAATAAATGACTCATTGTACCATGCAAATATCTCATCTCCGTCATCGTGCGTGTTTGCTTCGTTGTCGGAATATATTCTTTTTTCGCTTCGCTGGCTGCGCCGTGTTTTACTCCGCTTCGCTACGGAAAACACTCGGCTCGCCGATTGCACTTGTTTGGCCGTGGGAAATAATATTATTTCCTGCCGTATATCCAGTAAACGGACCAGCATGCCGGGAGGGATGACGTTCAGGCTCTACGAGCCTGAACTAGTCCCGACCTGCGAAGCGCCTTTACGGCGCGTAGCAATTTGAATTTTCTCCCCCATATATGTCGTGATGTCGTTCAAGGGATTGCCGCAAGTGGTAAAATGCTCGTGTGGAATGGATATGAATAGGTGTGAATCTTCGAGACTTTGGGCCCAGCCTTATATATACGTTTATATGTGCCAACAACGCTGCTCATCGGTTCCGATATGTAAAATATGCGAAGAAACAGATTTGATGGACGAAAATAAGGTTTGGGCGTTGGGATATTGGAGACATATAGCCAAACATTATGGATTGATTATCGAGAAAGAATCTTGTTTTGTTGACTGGGAAATTAATGGGACAAATATTGGATCTGCCAGTCATCCTGTATATATCGCATCGCTGGAGATTTTAATTCCCCAAATTACGTTTTTGCACACTAGGATGGATAAATTAGGTTTCCATAATATGTTGGATGAAATGGATGACTCCTACAGTTGGAGCTTTTTCTCATATGTAGTGGAATTTATTGCTTTACATGGCTCTTATTGTGCTACTTGCGGCAGTGATTATGATTCATTTCCTACACTAGACATAGTGATTGAGCATATGAAAAACAATCACATCAATGAAGGGGCTGAATTTAATGATATGGATGTGTTGAAAAAAATGATTCTCCACATACGGGAGTGAAATAATATTATTTCCTGCCACACACACGGCAAGCAGACCAGTATGCCGGGAGGGATGACGTTTAGGCTCGTAGAGCCTAAACTAGTCCCGACCAGTGCTGCGGAGCGAGCACCGCAGCACAATTGAATCTCATCACATTAATGTAATGTGTTATGCATGGGATGAATGTGATGGCGAGAAGATTCAAAGAAAAAGTCCAGGAATGACAGGTATATTCATGGACGTGTACTATTGTAGTGAATGCCATATTATGACTGCTGAGTGCAAATTATGCGATACTGGTAGAGGACGTGAATTACGATCATACGATAAATGGTTAGTTTTCGAGCACGTTATGAAACATATTCACTTGAATCCCAAGAATAATTGTATCCAATTTATTTGTGATCCTGCATATAAAACATTCATGGCAAAATATGATGGCTGGAAAAGAGTAAACGGAGGTAGCGGAATTTCTGTATCTATTGGGAACGCAATAAGTCCTATTCCCCAAATATTGTATTTAATACCAACAGACCCATATGTTTTCATAAAAAAGTATTTGGATAGTATGAGAGAGGCGGGTGGAATTTTGAATTATCTGTTCAAAAAACGCAAGTATAAGAAAGATAATAGCATAGCTGAATATAGCAAAATCGCCTTGGACGTGTTAACGTCAATGGAATACAGTTGTGCATTCTGTGAAATGGAATACGATTGCTTGCCTGCTGCTGAGTTAGTGCTCGGGCATATCGGTAAATGTACATCATTCAGCGCCATAAAGGAGCATTACTAGGCTTTTTTTGGGCGCGAAATAATATTATTTCTTACCACACATACAGTAAACAGAATCAGTATGAGGCGAGGCGAATGCGGTTCGGCTTTGCCGAACTCAGAGCCGAAGCCAGCGAAGCGCCTTTACGGCGCGTAGCAATATGATTCTGGAATGCCTACTAAGGAAGTGGTAATCAGTCACGCTAAAAATCACAATTTGTGATCCCACCATGTATTTTTCAGCATCCAGTATGCCGGGAGGGATGACGTTTAGGCTCGTAGAGCCTAAACTAGTCCCGACCAGCGCAGTGAAGCGCAGCTTCACGTAGCGTAGCATTTCATTAAATGTGCAGTCACTGCAATTGCAGTAGGGAAGCTATCATAATAATTTCCGCAAGCAATACACGAATAATCGTTTAACCGCAAAAATTGGTAAAAATCATCCGGTACACGACTCAAATTTGCAGGCGCGGCTCGTGATTTTTGTCTAAATATGCTAGATCTCAAATATATCAAATAGTGCATCTCTAAATCAGATGATATTGATATATATCTGTCATCCCCTTCTTCCACCTTTATTAGAACACGCATATCAGAATTATGCGCAAGTACCATGTGATCTGTCGGATAACTGTCCCCTATCATAGATCTGCATATCATACAGTAATTTTCATACAAACAACATAACCGACACCAATATAACATTGCGCCGGCATATGCTGAGAAAGATTCCCTGTCTGTTTGAGTCATTGTGTGACCTCGAATACATATTCCGCGTTCGCGATTCATTATAATGTCTATCGCAAAATCAATTTTAACCCCGATGCATGTCTTGATTGACTTCGCAATTGATTGTCTCGACTTAGCTCGTCAATCAGGAGCGAGGCTAGCAAGTGTCTTCGACACTTGCGCCGCAGCCGATCGCGCAGCGATAACGCACTTTTTAACATGATTGTGTACTACTTTTAAAGTAGGAAATGAATCATATTCCATTGAGCACAGTTTGCACGAATAATTCCTGTTGCGTATGTCGGCATATATGGTGCTTAAGATCTCTTCTTGATGTTCTATGTAATATGTTAGTGTATCATCTACAGACAATACAATCAGCTGGGGAAACATAGTGAGCAATGCTGGCTCATAATCATGACGCATACAACCATCAATATTAATGTTGATACGAAGATTTCTGCTCGTTTCGAATGGCGATTGTATTGTTATTTGCGGATGATGTTGTATAATATGATGCACCCACACAAGAGAGTTACCAGACAATTTGCCGGCGCTCATGATTTTCTCGCACAATACACAACGAATGTAAGATCCGTAACAACCTTCCGATAAGCCTGTACAATTATATTTTGTAAAATACGCCATTCTGTCCATATCGAATATGAATCCCCCCATTGTGACTGGATTTTTTCAATGTTTTCGCCTTGCAATACTCACACCATTTCATTGTTTCCTGGGAGTCGATTAGAACGGATTGCTTGTAATGAATTTGTTTATTGAAATTCAGTTTTCGCGCGCGAATAAAAAATAAATAATGTGGTTTAATTATTTATTTTTTATTTTTATCGCGCCATTAATATAGGCTATGTTGATTAGTATGGTTTCACATTTGGCCGACCTATACATGTTTTAAAATGCGTTCCTACTACTTTTTTTGTGGGGAATGAATCATAAGGATTTTCGCACAAACAACAAGAATATTCGTTATCAAAAGCATTTTTCCATATTAATTCGTGAACTTCATCTTCGGGGAGATTCTGCAGCACGGAATATTCGTACGTTCGGCATCTTTCTAATTTCAGGGCGTAAAGTTGGGGAACTATTGCATATAAATCTCCCATATGATTGCTAAAATAATGATCTACGCTCCCATCATCGCACACCGCCAACATATATCCCCTCATGTGGGGTTCAGCAGGTATTTTATGACTGGCGCTATGATGAGAGTACCAATTAAATGACGGTATCATAATTTTACACAATATACAATATAAATGATCATTATTGCATAAACTGCATTTGTATCTCTTGGATAAGGCCATTTCACTATATGAAGACGTTGACTGAGAATCAGCCCTTGTCAAACATAATTTTCCATATATTGGGCAGAGCTTCATTTTGTTCACTAATAGTTTGGGATTCAATTGTTATACAAAAAAATGATTGTCTCCACTTCGTTCCGACAATCGTCTCAACAGCTACGCTGTGGCGTAGCACTCGTTTCACTCGTCACTACACCGTCGGCCCGTACCTTCGGTACAAGCCTTACTCGACTTTTTCGCCACGGCAATATGAAATTTCAGTAAACTGGCGAGGCCAGCAAGTGTCGAAGACACTTGCGCCGCAGCCGATTGCCTTCGGCAATCATCAATCAATACAATGTTTAACATGATTTTCCACTATATCAATCGATGGTAGTGAATCATATATTCTTTCGCAATACAAACAAGTATATGATCCCTTCATTAAATACTGCAATGCAAGCTCGTAATTAGTATGCCAATTATATACAAATTCACCAAAATCAGTAAATCCTTTAACGTACACTCTATCCGCATTTTTGGAAACTAATCTATACAGTGTTGAAGGAATCAAATAACATAATTGAGGGAATCTTGTCAAAACACTAAGAAAATTATCACAATGGAGTTGTGTTCCAATTTCACTGCTAGAAGCTTCATATACCATAATTTGGTTATTTGGATCTGAAACATGCGGTGGTATATGTTCTTTCATAAAGTGAAGGATGATTAACATGTCGTTTTCCGGTTCATATCCCTTTATTGTGATATATGATATTCTGGGTGGTTTTCCCTGGCTAGTGCATAATGAACATATTTTAACTCTATAGCCGCAAACAACACACAAATAATATGTTAAACCGATTCGTAAAATTGTTTTCTGAGAAGCTCGGGGTATCATAGTCCCGTGCATACAAACATTACAGTTTATGTTCATTATTTATGGTGGTATGGTATTCAATTTTTCATCCTGAATTCCAGGACACTTTGATATATGAATAAATGTTAGCGCCAAAGTAGGGAAGCAATCATAGCAAATTCCGCAAAAATACACACGAATAATTATTGTTTAACATAAATTCCCTCACACATTCATTCTCTACCTCAATATCATGGAAGTAAATGCATGGCGTGTCGAATAATTCTAATGACAACATCGAAAATTGCTTGTATTCGTAAAGAATTTTATTAAGAGTGGATCCTATAGCATAGCCATATATATGCGGACAATACAGGAATCTTTCGGGATTCGTGATGACTGCTGTGGGTTTATGACTTATAATTTCATGCCCGGGAATAGTATTGTCAGTCAACATAATTTGACATATAACACAATAGTATTTAACCAACCCGCATGAAATACAATCGTACCTAGGGTAGATGAAAGTATCGTACGAATATCTATTGTATTCAATACTCCTCATCTTCATCCTCTCATGGCATACATAGCATTCGTTCATTGATCAGTTTATGAACGGCAATATTCATATTTTTTATCCAAAAAAACATATTCCTGCAACGATCGCTAATTAGGTGTTTAGCAACTATATCTACCGTTGGGGTTATATCATACTCATGACCGCAATCAACACATATTATCATTCTTTTCAATATTTCTTGCATTAATTCGTTGAACCCACTGTGTTCCATTTTAATAAATATAATTTTTTCTTTGCATTTATCTATGTCCCAAGAATCAACCAATGCGTTGATAGACCCTTTACGTTGTTGCGAAGCAACAAAAGAATCATCCACTATTTCGCTAATGGAACTACCGGCCGAACGTAGGCATATGAGTTGGGGAAGCGAATTCATTAATGATGCATAATTTACATAAACTTCCTTCCCATAATATTTCCCGCATCGCACCGAGTATGTGTACAACACCCATGAATGCAACACGGGCAATTTTTTGCACTCGGTCAAATGAATGTTAAATTTGTCCATGTACGCATCTCTATTACATTCTTTGCAAATTAATATAGCCGGTTTCTTGTCAGAATGTAGTATTTTATAATATTTGGCGACCACGGATAATTGAAAGGCATTCAACCCATCGGAATTTTTAGAGGCATCTTTGCACTTCCCACACTTTTTTCCGGTACAATCCCAGACGTACATGTTTTTGTTTGTGAGGGTTCGGATTCAATTTTATTTAAATTAATTATTTTTATTATTTTTATTATTTTTATTATATTAATTATTTAATAATATTTTATTAATTATTTAATAAAATATTATTATTATCGCGCTATTAATATAGGCTATGTTGCTTAATGCTTTTTTGACATCGGCCCAGCAGAAATATCAGCGGCGAGCCGAGTGAGCGTCTACGACGCTCACGGCGCAGCCTAGTTACGATCGTAATGCCAAAGGCATTACGAGAGTAACAAAAATTGAACTCCAAAATCGTGAATCAAACATGAAGATAGTATGTGACTTTTGCGCGCGTTCAGGAACTCTAAGTAAAGAGCTGAGAACAATCCCCGCGACTAACATAACTTGTGTGTATTATGACACATATAGTTGTATCAATTGTTCGAACGCAAAATCCAGATTTTGTAGAATATGTGGGATTAGTCCGCGTAAAAGCACTTATGATTGGATGTTATCGCACTGTGCGTCGCACTGGAATATGGGGTTCGAGATCGGATCTTTTGTGATAGGGCTGAGGATTTTTCCCTATTATGATCCTCATATGTGGTTTATAATGGACAAATCCAAGATGTATTATTTGATGTTGTTAAAGGGAAATGCTAATAATCTCATCAAAGGAGTAAGTGATTATTTAGTGATGCTTGGTGATAGCGTTGAATGTGATGGCATGTCTATAAAAGGAGAGACTGAAGCCAGAGTATTTTCCATTGTAAAAAATGAGCTTTTAACATGTATTTTCTGCGGACTTGATTATGATGCTCCACCCACTGAATTACTTGTATTGAGCCATGCTACCAAATGCAAATAGCAATATGCGAATAAATCATCTCGTTAGATGGTGGGCAATCATAATCCATTCCGCAATCTGCACACACAGTCATTTTTTGCATTATACTGCTCACCAACGATGGATAAATATCATCATCAGCGCTTATACAAACTGTGCTCTGAATGATGCTGTTTCTGTTCTCAGTAATATGCCTGATCAATAATTGTTTTACTTCGAAAGGTCGTCGCTAGGCTTCTGAAGACAATCAGTGGCGCCGCCCGCAAATTGAATCTCTACCAGCAGAGTTATTAATAATATGAGCTTGACGGAGAGAATACATTGCAATGAAGTACTTTCTCAAATGTCGATGTTTTTGTACGGTATTAACATAATATATTTTCAATGCATAAGTTGTGGATCTTTCGAGGTGCTATGCCCGATATGTGAGGAACAAATCAAGAATAAAAGTACATATATGGTGGTAGACCATATATTTGAGTATCATTTCAAATCGTGTAGTAAAAGTGGATATAGGAGCAATTACATAACTAACAACAACGGGGGTGTAATATCTTTGCTAACAGGGCAATTATTTGAATTAATCCCGTATTTGTTGTGGCTGCGTCCTGCAACCCCATATCCACTTATGTTAAATCATTTGTTTTGCAATAATATTGTTTTCGTTGGCGGAAACCGTACAACCGAAACGGGAAATGAATTATTGGAATTACTTAAAAATAACACATGGATTTGCATGTTCTGTGAGATGGAATTTGATTCCCTCCCTGATTATTTGTTGTACAAAAATCACATGGCAAAATGCAGGCCCATATGAGCTTCGAACATAATCTTATCTGGAAGACAATCAAACTCGTTCCCACACCACAAACATGAATACGAAGAATTATGCGCCAATTTCACAAAATCGAACGATTCTTTGCAAAGCAAAGTGTCACCTGATGTATCTAACGATTCTTTGTTAATACAATCTGGAATTATTACATTTTTGGTATCGTATAGAGTTCCTGGCAATAAAAACAGCAATTGAGGAATAATCTCAGATACATCGCCGATGAATTCAGATCGTTTTTCTCCGTTGATCACACCATTATATAACATACTCTCTCCAAATCCTATATGTTTTATTAGATGGCGCAATACAGATTTGTGTACATTCTTGGACTCTACAACTTTGACGAACGCACCACAAAAACAACAATGTAACGAGCATGCTTCGCATTTACTGCAACTTCCCATCATAACCGGGGAAGTTATACCATTATATTCATATTTTGTTGCAATCAATTCTACGGCTTTTCTTCCCTTTCTACATCCTCTGAAACATGCATACATATGTGTTTCCGAATCGTTAATAGGTGTTTCCCATATTATCCCACGATAAACATCTATGCTACACCCTCCGGCACACATTTTACACCGATCGCGCGTTATCTTAAAATGACAATATTTTCACGGCAAAAAATATTCAGCAATAGCGAAGCGGTCGAGTAAGTGCCGCGGAGCGGTGCGGAGTGCGTAGCACGAAGCAGTCAAGACCGAAGGGCTTGACCACGACGGAGACGATCACGAGTCGAACGTAGTGAGACGATGTGATCACGAAGTAATAAGTGCCACAGTTCCGTTCTTTGTGATAACTTCGGGATCGCTGTATATTTTGCCATATACCTCTGTAAGAGCTTGTTCGGCCGTTATTCCTGGATTGACAGCATCGGCGCCTTCTTTGCTGAGAAGTTCCTTAAAATCTTTATATTTATTGATCTTTGTTATCTTCTTAACAACCGTATCATCTTTAGAATCTCTGTTTCGGAAGTTTATGAAATGACCAACTTTAACCTCTTCCCATTTACCTCCTTTAATTCGGGCTTCAACAGTTTTCTTACCGCTTTTAACCCCATCAAATTGTTGTTTGGGAACAGTTACCAACCATTCTACTTTCTTCGGCTTAATTTCAATGGCAATAAAGGGCTCATCGCCTTTTACGCCGAACTTCTTTTTGTATATCTCATCGGCATCTTTAGCCGTTTTAACACATGGTGTTGTTGCCTCTACAGTCTCTTCTTTGATAAATTTTGCGAGATTATCATGATTCCTTACCGCAGTAACGTCACATGTGATCCTTACGTCCTTGTTGTGGAATATAACAGTATTGCCAGCTTTTATGCCGGAGAGGTCTTCGGTTTTCTTTCGGCCTTCTACAGTCTTCTTGCCGCGAATTATATCGAGCGAAAGTTTGCAATCTCTAGGGTCCATCAATCCGAGCTCATAAACACCATCTGCAGTTTTCACAGGCTTTGCTACCTTCTTAGTCACTGCTTTAACTGCTGCAGCTGCACCACCTACTACAGCAGCGGCCGCAGTATCCGCGTACGATTCGAATGCCCCCATTAACGATTTAATTTTATCTCTGTTAAGAGTGATCAAACACATTGCGATGAATACCAACATCAGTATTATTAAAATAATGACGATGGAATTGCCTGCATTCATAATTATCATGATTTTATCTATGTAAAGGCGAACAAATTATATTATTGATTACATATTTATTGTCTTCGTTAATTGATCGTCTCCACTTCGTTCCGACAATCGTCTCCGTCGCAGTTCACCTACGGTGAACGTGCTTACTCGACCGCTTCGCGATCGCTATTCTGTTAAACGGAATCAGTATGAGCGAGCACCGAAGTGAACCGCAGGTTCGCTAGGAGCGCAGCCGATTACCGAGTGAAACGAGTGTAATCAAATTACATATTTAAAACCATAGAGTATTGCATCACGCGTGATACAAATACATGTCTTCAATAAGTTTAATGGCCAACATGGGCGCATTGAATCGCAATGATATGGTAAACATATGCGAAATCGACATAGGTGATATTTCATCCGATATGAGAGAAACGAGGGATATAAGCATTATTGCGGATGAGGACGGTTACGTTTGTGAAAGTTCTATGTTTCTAGAGAATGATTTTTCAAATGAATCATGTGGAGAGGTTATAGATAGGGATAATTTGTGTTGTGGGGCTCCTGTTATCCAAGTTGAATTTTGTGCGGAATCATTCAGCAATGTGTCTATTGCCGGGAATGACATATTTCCTATTATATTCGACCAATATTCATGTATGAGATGCGATGGTATTACAGTAAAATGTAATATTTGCGATGGTTTCATTGCTGTGAACGGCATGTCCAATCTACTCCCAATTCATCATTTCAAACGATGTGGGAAAATTAGTGAATGTTTGGATACTGTAATCCCGGATTATGAACCAGTGAAATTAATCCATTTGGATATAGATTATGATGACATCGAGCGAAACGCAAGAGACATAGGAATATTTGTTGATAGAGTAGATGGGTTTGGCAATGTGATTGGTTACCCAGGCTCAACTGCCAAGGTGGATAGAAATAGTTGCCTAAGAATACATGATTATCAGAGATTAGAAAGGCTTCCACATAATTGTGTGGTTGTGTGTGATGAGCCCATAAAATTTGATAACAATGATATGGCGAAATATGGATCTCTTTGCACTATGACTTCCGGATACTATTTTCGAAATCATGAATGCTTATCATGTGGGGGTGAGTTTGATGCATTTCCCACGAAAGAAATAGTTACGGAACACTTAAAATTATGTTTGACTATGAATCGTATGGACAGAAGAAAATATAATTTGTCACTAAAGCAAAATCGTGTTTGGCGATAAATCGTACGGACAGAAGAAAACAATTGAATTATAGAGTTTAGAATGAAAAGAGAATGTTTTGCACTAACTTAAAGAGCTGTACTTTTAATGCTTCAACAGGGATATCGTTCTTTTCGGATAGAGTTATATTTCCAGCGATAACAACCAACAATAAATGCCCTGGATGCCAAAACATAACATCACATTGCAATATATGTGGCGACAAAATATATGGGCATGCGTTGGGCCATTTTTATAACTATCATTCAAATGGAGAATTAAACGGCGGCAATGTAGTTAATAACGCGTATATCAACATATATGTCCATGATATTGCTATTTCAGTATATTCTCCAGATATACTTGTGTACATACCAGGCTTCCTAATGTCATACTGTAAATCTGGATATGCATCCTTGGTGGAAAAAATATACAACAAAGACGACATATTTTCAATATACCGCATTTCGGGAGTATTGAATTCAAGTAACGCTAAGTTTGATGATTTGATCTCTCTTTTGAAACAACAAACATATTTCTGTATTTTGTGCAAAGAGGAGTATGATTCTTTTGTTGCTCCGCAACAATGTAAAGGGTCACATGATGTATCAAAAGAAGTTAATGCAGCCCATTTAAATAAGTGTGTTATTCGTTGCCGAATCATTCTCGAATAATGCAGTTGTTGTATCCACACCAATCCAAATAGGGAGTACCATCATTGTATTCTACTAGGCCGCAAAAATGGCCATTATCTCTTATTAGTCCTAATATCTGATACAGTAATTGATCATTTTGGCAGAAATCTGTTTCCATTCTCATTTCAGCGTCTTCTGTACCGCATAACTCCATAGTGTCTTCGTTGTGCACTTTGTTGTGCACTTTGTTGTGCACTTTGTTGTGCATTGCATTATGCAAATTAAACATCACTTTTTTGTTGTTTCTCCTCGGCATTTCTCTTGCGAAGAATATACATTACACACTGTAATTTGTCTAAAAGAATATGGCGTTAAATGAATCTGGAGACCTTATAATAGAATGCTTAGAACAGGAACTTGATATGTTATTTGATGAATTTGAGCAATCAGAATATCAAAAAATGATGAATGTTAGGGATAAATGGGCAGATATTGCTCGCAAATTGATTAATTTAGATATCGGGCCCGAAATAAAGCATAAAATACGAAAGCAATCATTGAAGTTAAAATGTGATGTATTCATTTAAAATTGATATGTGATATTGTTTGGGTAGCCCTTTACATAGTAAAGAACTATGTTGCTAGCAAGCACAAAGTACAAATTCTCTCCTGTATGCACATGTTCGGAAAAATATTCTGTTGAAGAAATGAGCATCAGCGCAGGCAGATATTTGCATTCTATGTTCTTCGTTTCGGGGTGTAAAAAGTGTGGGCGGAATGAAATATTCTGCAAATTATGCAAAGATCATATTGATTGTTCTGGCAGAGGGGATGTTATTGATACTCATAAAATGATACGTCATGTGTTGACACATAATAATAACCCTACATTTAAACAAACATTCGATTCGCATGTTTCATATTATGTAAATGGAGATTCACGTTCTAACTTGTCCTTTCATATCGGGGGAGTAGAAATATCGTTGCACGAAAGAGTCGGCCCGTATATCGTTATGTTGGAAAAAATTAGCGACAACACCAGAATAAGCCATTTACTGAGTGAATATGTGCCGCATTTAGATGGATCAGATAATGGACAAGAAGGCATATATTATTTATCTGCTGGCGGACTCGACATTAAGATTTATGATTATTACTACACGGATTTGGATTATTTGTTAAATAGAGCTTTCACAATTGAAGCGGATTATAGATGCCCTTTATGTGAAAATGAATACGATTGTTTTCCTGCTGGGGAAGTTTTTGTTGAGCATATGAAAACGCATTATTTATAATTTTATTTATAATTTTAATTCCCCTATTGACTGCAAATTGTGCGCGTCTGCTATTTGTTCAATATCATAATTTTTTGGATCTTTTGGTGATTTAAAGTCAATTGGTTTGATTTGCCGATAAATACGCACATAATAGTTATTGGCTTCGCAGAGTTCTTTGCCGTGAAATATGTTCTTGTCCTTAATTAATAATTTATATTCCCCAGGACTTTCAGTTGATGTTGCAGGGGCATTGCCGACCAATAATTTCAATTCCCTGTTATTTCTAGTGTCATCTGTGTCGTTATGTATTTTCATAATGGCGGCGGCATATAAATGTTGCTCTGGATTGCTAACAGTAACACCACCGGCACTCTCTTTCGTTGTTCTAAATATTATATCCGGGTATCCTTCATCATTAATTTTTAGTGCAATAGAGTCGTCATTGCCTCTTCCAGTCCGCCGCAATAATCCAGGTTGCTTTGGAGAATATTCCAGTGGGAAAAATGTTACCACAGCAATTAATAGCATTCCGAATAATTGTGGAATGTTTGCTCCGTAAAATAGCGCCACTAACAACAATATTACAAATATGACGGCAAAAGTGATTAGATTCATTATACCTATATAATATATTAATCGCATGAAAAAAATACGTTATTGTCTTACTGGACTCTCATCGCGGTGAGATCCGCAATCAGGGCATTTTTTCCTAGATCTCATATGTTGGCATTTCAAACTTTGAAAGGCTTCATCAAGTGTTTTGCATTCGAAACATTTGTTTTTCAATAACCCATGCCCGCAATCGAGTTCAGGCCTACATTTCACGCATTTCTTCCAAATAACTTTATGTTCACATGTGATCGGTGGATGGCATGTTTTGCAATTAACTTCCCTCCTTCCATGTTCGCATGTCAATTTCGGATTACACAACAAACACGAAGATCTTCTCGTCTTGTGAACACATCCCAATTGCGGCCTACATTGTATGCAATTTTGTTCCAATATATTATGTGGGCATATAGATTTTGGATTACAAACGCGACAAACATCCTTTCTGGTCAAATGAGGACATCTTTTGTATGTACGCTTATTCTTTGGACATTTCTTACATACGGTCTTTCGCATCCTATGCTCACAGTAACCGCGTCTGGACATTCTTACGCTATATTGAGTGTGGCAGAATCAAATTTCGCTACGCGCCGAAGGCGCTTCGCTGGCTGCGGCTCTAGGTTCAGGCGACGCCTGAACCATATTCGCCTCGCCGCATACAGGTCCGTTTGCAAGTCTGGAGGGCCGATATGTTAACTTCGGGTATATTTCACCTCACATAAATGTGGGCAATACCCCTAGATTGCGTTAAAATGATCGTTTGAGTCCATCTAGCTATGTTGCCGTATTGTAAAATGATGGGAATTATTGTTCCGACCCTTAGCCTGGTAAGCGGACCTGTATGTGGGCGAGGCTAGCGAGTAAGCGCCTCGGAGAGGTGTGAGCGTTTGATCGCCTCAGGCGATCAAAGGCGAACAGTCAAGCTACGCTTGACCGCGACGGAGCTACAATCGAGCACGACGCTCAAAAACGGAGCGAAGCAACTCGAATGAAATGAGCAATGACAGTCAACACACTTAAACAAACTCAAATTATCAAATTAGCTGGATCAGTATGGGGCGAGTAAGGATCTCTGCTTCGCAGAGTCCGACGGAGCCCAGCGAAGCGTCGAAGACGCGTAGCAAAAATTTGATTCTCTTCATTGTAAAACGTAATGACGAAGAAATACTATCTCATGCATTCATTGCAAATGATGAATGGGGCTCTTGTAGTAAGTATGCATCCGTTAACAACTAGGAAGGAACAATATGCAGGTGATATGATCGGGGAAGTCCCAATGATATTGCGTTTGAAAAACTTTCTTGAAGGCAACGGCAAATGGTTTGTATTTATTGGGTACAGACATACTGACGATATCAAAAAAAGCAAATGGGAGTTTCAGAGAAAAAGAGGGATGATAATTGTGACGGAAATCTATGGAACTTTCAGATCTGATGATTATTTCATTGATAATTTAGTTGCAAAAAATATGTCAGGTTCTCTGCATGTGGCATTAACGAAATGCAAATCGGACCTCAGAAATACAACTTGTGTTGTTGATGGGATTCATGAAAACCCTATCCGCAATAAAAACTAAATGTCGGTAATGTTCATAACATCTAATTTTTTGCAAACACACAGCTGTGGTATTTGATCATAACCACCTTTCCTCAACTTGTATCGTATTAGTTCTACTAATTCTTTCCAAGTATATTTTACTGGTTTCTTTGATTTTGCTACATCAATCTCTCTTAAAGACTTCAATAATGCCCATGTAAGTGCCCCTGAAGGCATTCCATAATCATCTTTGGAATCAGCTGATGTTTGTTTGTCCTGACATCCCGATATGAAAATAACATCTTTATCTAGTGGAAAGCTTTCTTCAGACGCACGCGTATAATATCGCCACATATACGGCAAATCTAGTCCAGTGCCGGAATGACAGCAATCTAACACAACACGTAATTTAATGTTCTTGTCATGATCGCACAAAATCCACCTTAACTCATCATCTCTGATGAAACCGGCGTCCTTTTTCTCGAAGTTGAAATCAACTGGGCAAATTGTCTCATCTTTCCCATCTTTCTCATCGTCGTTATCGTCATCCAGACTGCTTCCATGCCCGCTGTAATGCCAATATACAGTATCCCCGTGGTTAGCATCACTGATTATCTGCCTAAGCGATGTACGTATGTTCTCGGCCGTTGGTGATTTAACAACCCCCGCCTCAGGAAAATCTGCGGGCTTTCCATCGTGTAATATGCTGAATTCTGTGTATCCGATGGATATCAGCCGCTTGTATACATTGCGAATGTCGTTTATGCAACCACGCAATTCGCCTTCTTGGCCTATATAGTTAATGCCTATTAACAATGCTCGTTTCGTCATGTATAGTATACTTCGTATACTTTGTATAATCGTATACTTATATGGGCATACTTTGTATGCAAAAAATTATAGATTGACTGGAATGACAAATTATCGCGCGATACGTTATATGGGCTCAAATGGTCGTTTTAACGCTATCTAATGGTATTACCGCATTGTATAAAATATCAGTATGGGGCGAGCACAGCACCGCGGAGCGGCTTGGGTCACCGGAGGTGACCTGCGGAGCAGCCCTATTTGCGATGCCCCTGCGGGGCGAGCAAATAACCCCAATGCTGTAGAGTTTGCCGTATCTTGGGCGATATAGAATAATCATCATATCCTTTTTCTGGGTCATCGGGATATTTCTTCTTTATTTTTCCTAATAACATGCCCTTGAATCGTCCCTTATCACTCGCGAGGGCAACCCAACGTGCAATTTGTCTAGCATCATCAGGAGTGCGCCTACCATCATAGAAATTACAATACCATTGAACCCATCCATACGGATCATATTCGGTTATCCAATGTTTCTTTTCCCACTCTTCTAAAGTTTGCCCAACATGAACTTTATATTTGTTTATATCAGTGCTGTATTGATCCCACGGACGCGTCATCTTATCCGGGCTAATATCACGTAAATATTCGTGTTTTAAATATTGTTTGTCATCATAATCGCTATTTGTAACGGAGGAATGTATTGGGCGCCAATAAGTGCCGCCGAAACTGCCCATTTCAAATATTTCAGCAGGGGTTAAATTTGGTTTGAATTCTGGATATCCATCAAAATGTAAAGTATTTCCGGGGATTCTATCCCTGGCGCCAATTTTAGTTTGTTCGTGTTTTGCGCTAGCAGAATTCAACGTGAAAAACATCAATCCCGCGAGCATCAACCCTGCAACAGACATTGAAATAACCGTTCCGATTTCGCCAAATAATATATAAGTAATCAACGCCACTAAAATGATTATGAGAGCTATAATTATCCCTTCTAAATACATCCTTTATATTGTGTTGTACATACACTCAAAAAAATAAATCAGTTCGTGACTAAGGATCGGATCATGTCTTTCATTTCAACAATCTCATTTCTCAATGATGATATTTCGCTCTCCATTTGTGATATTCTATATTTGATGTCAGAATACGGGAATACAGGAAATTGGTCTTCGAATTCTTTACACCCTTCGGCGTCGTAAGAATATTCTCGTCGAGTTCCATGATGGATATCGCTATGGAGCTCAATGTAATAAATTGTAGCCAATTCCTTATTGTATGTGCCGATCATCTTCCCTGCATTTTTGATCGACGATAGCGGAATATTGTCTAGACGAGCCATTTCATGATAAGGCTCTCCGACTTTGACGTGAAATCCTTGGGAGAAGAAGTTGACGCGCACATATCCGGGTTTTTGTTCAACAGGATTCATTGTAACAATTCTTGACAGCGGGAATTCAAAATTTTATGGAGCAAAGCTCCATGGCTGCGGCGCGAGGTTCTCCTCCATCGGAGGAGAACCGTCGCTGGCCTCGCCTATACTGGACCGGTTCGCTGAGGGTTCAGTATACTGGACATGTATAAGGCGAGCCCCGACCGGTACCACCGAAGGGGGTACGATCTCGAAGAGATCCGCGGAGCGGTCGAGTAAGGTTATTGACGCGAAGCGTCAATGGCCGACGGAGACGATTGACGAGCGTAAGTCGAGTAAGGTTCTTGCGAAGCAAGAGCCGACAGAGACGATTGTCGGAACGAAGTGGAGACAATCAATAGCGATGTCAATCAACAAAAAATTTGTAATCAGGGGCGAGGCTAGCGTGTCTGCCGTAGGCAGACCGCGCCGCAGCCAGCCATGACCGTTAGGTCATGGCGCTGAGGTATCCAGCAAGGCAGTCCTCTCCGAGTTTTGCCTGCTCAGCCCTGAGCTTTGTTTGCTTCTCGATGTAAGTCGATTCGCAGTTGCGGAATCGAGCTTCTTCCTCCGCGAGTTCTTTGTCGCCGTTGCGTGTAGCATCGGCAATTCTCTTGTCCCGGCGGGCTTTGATGTCCTGCACAGTCTTCTCGTGAATGGAGCGGATTTTCTCAATCACAGGATCAACTGGGCGAGCCATGATCTTGGGTTGTTCGGGCTTGAGCTGGTCGTTGCTTCCGTTCCAAACCGCGGCTTTCTTTGCTTTCTTTGCAGCGCGCTTGCTGATCGGGGCAAACACCTTCTCAACCTTTTGGTTTTCAGGAGTTTCCGCAATGACGGTAGGTTTGATCGGCTCTTCGGCGGCCCAATCACTTCCAGCGGATGATGTGAAGAGGGCGTCACTCAATGGGACCTCGAAACTCATTTCAGTGCTCGGAGGAGCGTAATCTTGTTCAACGTTGATATATTCCATCTTGCGAACGTAGTTCTTGCGTTGTGCTTTGCTCTTCTCATCCAAATGAGCATGCGGGCAAGTCTTGCCGCCAGGGCAATCGCCCTCGAGATCGCAGAACTTCACTCCAGTCTTTTGAGCCTTAATGAGATCAATAGGATGAGCGAAGCGACATCCGGTAGTGTTGCGGTAATCGCAGCGACGGACCCCATCTCGCCAATGGTAGCAGATTTGAGCAGCGCCAATCACAAGACCGCTTGACGCATGTGCAAACTTGCACTTCGTTCGGTTCTTGCAGTTCTCATTGACACAATACGTTGCAATTCCTCCGGCCTCAAAGTGGGCCTTGTAGCATGAACCCTTGTTGTATCGATCGCATCCGTTCCCTGACCTGAAATCAGGACAATGAACCGCCTTCAGGGTGGTTGCATTTCCGCTCTCATCGAAGCATGCGAAATATTTCCCTCCCCAAACAAGTTGTCCGGGGTGGATTTTGGGGCAGTTGATATCGAGGCATGTAATTTTGCCCCCGTTAATACCTTCGCACCATTCGCGAGCCTCATAATTGTTGAATATGTGAACAAGCATTTTGTTTTCACCGGGCATTATTGTAAATATCAAATACGATTGTACTAGTCCTAAATAGGGGTAGACATCCTTACAAAGGCAATTTTCAATTTTTCTTTGTAAGGAGCGTAGCTCCTTACAAGGCTGCGGCTCTAGGTTCGGGCTAGGCCCGAACCGTATTCGCCTTGCCCTATGCTAGTTCTGTATACATCCAGTACGTGGACTCATATACAGTATGGTACAGGGCGAGCGACGGCTCTTGCGAAGCAAGGCCTAGCGTAGCCGATTGCCGAAGGCAATCATTACCATATCTTCCAACGATGGGGCGTGTCGGGTTGTGTTGGTTGTTGATAAGCATGCTTATCCGGTTTAACCACCTTATAGATGCGATCCGCTGAAAGGGCCTTAAAATCATCAATAAGAGCAGTGAACTCATTCTTCTCACGATCGAACCCGGCATTATCTGCCATAAGTTTATGTAACCCATCTACATAATCAACGACATTATCAAGCAAAGTGATCGCCAAATATTTGGGTATTCTAAAGAACTCTTTATTTGGATTTACTCTGTATTTTTCGAGTATGTAATGCATCATTTGTTCTATGATTCGTTTGTTGCCGCAATCACGTTTGTATTCAACTATAATTTCCGATGGCGTTCCTGTGTTTAAATCTGCTACACGTCGTTCTATTTTGTCAGTGAGTCCAATCTTATAAATACCATCATCATATGGGTAGAAATTCAATATATATACAGTGTCTTGCTTCTTATTGCGCCATTTGTCTAATTCGGCTTTTAACTCATCAATTTCGCGATTTAACCTATTCGCCGATAGTGTTTCCGTCTCATTATTAATTGACTTTGTAATCCAATCACAAAATGAATCGCTTGCTTTGGCTTCCACCATCAATTTAAACAATAATCCATAAGAAATTACCGGCAAAACTATAGTTGCGGATGCGTCCACAAAAATACATGCTTGCTTTGTTTTGGATCTGTAATCTGTTATTACCTTTTCCCTTGTTTCGGCGTATTTTCCTCTGCTCATAACTGCGGTTAGATCATCAAATGAAATGTATAATTCGTGAGATGTTTGAGGTTCGGCTATCTTGTATAATAGACGCAAGTTGGTAGATCTGTATTTGATCTCTGCGAATAGCACACATTTAATTGGAGACATTTTATAATTGAATATACCGTATATTTAGATATACTTGTTAAATTTGAATACAATCATTTATATGTTTAAATGGGGGAAAGAATAGAACGCATCCTTGAAGTTTGCAGTTTCAGATATCGGTTGAAGCAAGATATTGACAATATCAAAAAGAAACTAGAAGATATTAAATACCCTGTTGCGATGGCTGATGCCGAATTAAAAGCTGTTTATTACTATAAAAGAGAATATTCATCGGATGATTCCCCAAAAGCAATATCGAAATTGGATTATTGGACTAGCCGGGAAGTTATAGTGAGAGAGAAGGTGAATTCTCTCAGAATACAGGTACAATTGTTGACAAACGAACACGACCGTCTTTCTAATGTTGTAAAACAGCTCACGGAAATATTAGATTATTGGGGGAAATTTGAATAAAACGTTCGCCACTTAACAATCATAATGGATCAAGATATGAAAAATGCAATCGCCAATAAACGACGTGTATGGAAACAATTACGGCATATATGTGTGTTAATTTGGAAAATAGATCGTAAATTAGCGCGAAATTGTAATGTTTCAACGAGAAATTATCTTTTGCTAATAAGGAGAAGATTGGAAAAAATACGTGTAATTGAATCTAATATGTATAAAATGCTCGTAATAAATTATCGATCACAGTTACAAATTGATCGTCGGAAGGTATAAAATTCCGTTAAAATTCCAGCCTCTAACAGGTCCTGGAACTGGTTTGATGTTCATTACAGGCCCAGCGGCAGGTTGAGTTCCAGATGAGAATGCTCCACCAATAATGATGAAGAAGGCGAGGAATCGAAGAATAGAGTTCATAGTTATGTAATAGCAAAGTGATAACGAATGACACTATTATATTAAATTCATTTTTTTGCTGTGCGATACAAAAACCAGCGTCCATGAATCAGTATAGGGCGAGCGACGGCTCTTGCGAAGCGAGGCCTAGCATAGCCGATTGCGAAGCAATCAAAAATATTGAATAACATTGATATTCATCACAATGGAAGAAGTTGTGGCGGCTGCATTGGCTAAAAAGGAAGCTTGGGATGCATATAATGAATTATGCGATGAATTGTATAAATTTTCCGCGGAAATATATTTAATTAGGTCTAGAATTTATAAGTTAGAGAAAAAATTAGATAAGAAAACTGAACGTTTATCTGTGCTTCCTAATAGTTCTTTGTTGTTTCGTGGCAAAAGAAAAGACAGATTGGAAAAAAGGATAAATACAATCAGCAAAGAGATGAGATATCTCCAGAAGAAAACGAAAAAGTTGGATAACAAAAGGAAAACATTATACAAACAAATAAGAGAATCCGCTGCAGAATTCCAAATAGCCAACAATAAATACGAAAAAGCTCGCGGAGATATGTTATCGGGGCAATGATGTGTTATATATTATCAACACATCCTATACTAAGGGCGGTATAAAAATATTTTTTAATTATTTAATTCGGCCGGAGCGAGCATAGCACCACGGAGTGGCTTGGGTCACCGAAGGTGACTTGCGGCGCAGCCAGCGGAGCGTAATATTGAATAGTATTTTGTTAAAATAATACTTTCTCATGAACGGACCATATTCGCTCGAAGATCATGCTAGGGCCAGGCTGAGATATTGCCAATATTGGACATTAGGGATTCATTCTCACCCAGGCCCAGCAATGACCAATACAAAAAACAAGATACAACATTACAAGAAAAAGAGAAATTATTGGAGAAAAAAGCTGCAAAAAATAGGACATGAGATAGAGGCCGCCAGACACTGATATTTTTTTGTGGGCGTTCACAGCGGCGAGCCGAGCAATGGTTGCGAAGCAACCTTGCGGCGCAGCCAATTTGAACGAGGTTACTCTTTCATCTATTTATGAACGTGAGTGCGGAGCACGAAGCGTTCATAAATCTAAGACAGGGTAACACCGCTGTTCAAATTAATCCAGTTCACAGTATCCCACATTACCGCCATACTTTGTCCGCCGGTTGTAAATGTGGCTGTGTTGTATACAATGCCAGCAGCATCAACAATACCGGCAGTAATCGTAAGAACATAATTAGAAGTATGACCGCTAGACATTATGATGTATTTCACTTGCCCGAGTGCTGTCCCATTTGCCAATGTGCCTGTTGCATTACCTGCACCGGTAGTTGTTACAAATGATGTTTCGAGAGTAATATCTGGATTTTGATTGGCCCCGCCTGCAACACTAAAACTTTCGGCAGACGGCGCTCCGACAATGAACCATTGGCGCCATATGGCGCCAACAGCGTCATAATAATACATATTGCCAGCAGCGGAATTATATGCTAATTGACCACCGCCTATAGGAGAGCTTGTCGGAATACCGGTAACTCCTGACACTCGGAATAAATTTGTTGATGTGGTGGCAAGACCTATAGACATATTAGTTATACTATTTAGATTTATAGCTCCGTTTCCAGTTGCGTTCGCTGTAATGTTAATACTGCCGCCATTAACGATACCAGGCCCTCCAAATAAATTAATATTACCACCATTTCCATTTGATGAAGAACCGCTTGCTAAGGTTATAGACCCACTATTTCCAGCAGTAGCACCAGCAGGTCCGGTTGCCAAGTTAATATTGCCAGAATTTCCGTTAGTAGCCCCTGCTCCAG
>JACCDG011881157.1_pt1 | contig 36460 bp, 36 predicted proteins | sample 7442471 | NCBI WGS metagenome assembly JACCDG01 (sample SAMN15323444, study PRJNA562643) | freshwater metagenome | isolation source: river surface water | place: USA:Blue River Watershed | collected 2017-08-17 | reverse complement strand
GAATTTGGAGGCAGAAAAGCAGTCCAACAAACTCTTGATTAAAGAGAAACAAAGTGATGTAGAAAAATTAATTGAGATTTCCTCTTTCATAAAAGATAAAATTAATCAACAACAAGTTGTTGATTTGCTAAAGAAAGAAGAAACGAAAATTAAGAAAGACTCGACAATTTTAGAAAAAGTTCCGTGCGGCGAACAATATCCAGATTGCATGTTCATCAAAGAAGCCGTTAAATCTAAAAAAGAGCTTGCAGCATTAAAAGAGAAAATCTCTAAAGAAGAACAAAGCCTGCAAAAAACACTTGATGTTCTTTCGAATTTTAATGTAAACGAATTAGAAAAAAGCAAAGAACAAATAAAAGAATTGGAGGAAAAAAACTCCTCAATAGAAAAGAAAATTTCTTTCTTTGACGCCGAACAAAACAAAAGAAAAGTTTCAGAAAAAATCAAAATTGATGATATTGAAAAATTAAAAGAAGAATTAAAAAAATCACAAAAGAAAAATGAACTTATTGATATTGAAAAAATCAAACTTGATGTTGTCGCAAAAGAATTAGCTTTGGAGATATGCGACAAAGCCGTGACAAAGTTGAACATTGCCTTAGGAATATCCGAAAAGACAATAGATGATTTATACGAGAAGAAGAGAGAATATGACTTTAACCTTGAGATGTATTCGTTGTATGAAATTTATCTAAAATGCGTCCATCCAAACGGGATTCCACTTGAGATTATCAAGCATAATCTTCCGTTTATCAATAAAGAAATAGAAACAATTCTATCGAACTGTTCCAATTTATCTGTTTTTCTAGATGTTGATGAAAAACAGCTTAATATATTATATTCGAAAAACGGCGAAGCTCCAATGATAATTGAATTAGCCGGCGGGGCTGAAAAAACATTAGCGTCTTTTGCAATTAGGCTTGCTTTAACGAGTATAACAAGACTCCCGATTTCAGATGTTATAATTTTGGACGAGCCAGCAACAACATTTGACAACGATAGTTTGGAAGGATTTTCATCTACACTTGAAATGATCAAATCAAAGTTTAAAAATGTAATCTTGATTTCGCATATTGATTCTTTGAAAGATATTGTGAATCAATTCATAATAATGTCTAAAAAGGATGGATTCACAAAAATAAATCAATAGTAATAAACTAATCTTTAGAACTTAATGAAGCCCGATGATTCTTTCACCGGGCTTTTTTTGTACCTTTTTTATTTTTTTAAAGTTTGATAGTTAGAAACATGCCTACAAGTGTAACAGTAAGACAAGACGGAACTGGTGATTATACAACCATTATGAGTGGCTGCGCTGCCGTAGACGTATTTGGTACTGTTTATATTGGCTCAGGAACTTATACCGAATATATAAATTTAACAAGACAAATTGCTGGCGGGTGGTTTAAGCCGGTTAGACTTGTTGCAGAAAACTCTAGTTCTAAGCCAATTTTAAATGGCGCTTCTTTGACGGCATCGATTATAACAGCAGATGCTGTGGCACAATCCGGCCACACCGCTTCGTTATATTGCGAGTCGTTAGTTTTTCTATCGTGTAGTAATGCCAACGGAGTTTTTAAATTAAACAGCAATAATCGCTCTGCTCATATAAAGAAGTGTGAATTTTATGAGTGCGATACGACAATTCTGAAAAATGTTTATTCTGACACAACATATCCTGTGATTTTTGAGCAGAATTATTGTTATAATACTGATGGAATTTTTAACGGAGTTATAGGTGAGTATTGTAGAGTTTATAACAACTATGCTTATTTCAATTCTGATAACGTTGCCTTGGCTCCCGGTGGACAAAACTCGTTCGTTTTTAATAATACATTTATTTTCAATAATGGTGTCTCTTACAAAGGGGTTGTTGCCGGAAAAGTTATAAACAACATCATTGTCAATAGAGGTGGAACTGGTTGGACAGCAATTCAAGCAACTACAGCTTCTTATAATTGTATAAGTGGCTCATGGTCAGCTGACGTTTCGGCGACATATTCTACAGGAAATATCACAGCAAATCCTTTATTCTTAAATCCAACACTTTCTGCCGGAAATGGTGCTTTGTCTGGAAGTTCTCCGTGCGTTGAGGCTGGGACAGATTTGTCTGCATATTTTACTGTAGATATTTCTGAGGATACAAGAACAGTTCCGTTTGATATTGGGGCTTACAAATATGCCGTAGTTGCATCTAATCCGTGGACAACATCTAGTTCGCCTGTTTTTTACAGAAACGATGTTTTTGGCTCTGGTTTGGTTATTAATAGACACAGAAATGTTTCTCAAGAATACTCAAAAAGAAGTGGTCTTTCTAGTCAAAACGGAACAACGACTGTATCGAATATTCCATATGTCCTCTCTACGCCCGGCCCAATTTCTCTCAGAAGAACAAAACCATATGTGATAACAACGAATCCAAGTGGCATCAATACTCCAGAGGGATTAGGATATTAATAAATGATTAAGAAGAATCAAATAACAGTTAGAGATTACGAACAAAATAAAGATTTATGGAATTTTCTTTACGAAGTTGAGATTCCTAACGATATTGTTTCAACTTATTTTAATTCTCCAGATTCAGCGAGAGAAAAAATTTCTGTTTTTGTTAGAATTGATTACGATAATAAAAAAGATGTGTTGTTCAAGAAAAAACTCGATTTAAAACAGACTTCTGAGAAACTTGTTTCTTTTGTTTCCACAGATGTCGTTCTCCCTGAGAAACAAAAAGTAATTCTTTTATCAATATCTGTAGAAATTCCGGAATACAATATCGTTCTTGCAAATTACAGAGAATCTGTTTTAGATTATGATGATTATAGATTTGATGAAACAGAACAAAAGGAAAGATTTTTCAAAAAAGATGAACTTTTGGAAAGATTGAAGCTGCCGACTTTTTTCGAGCCAAATAATAAACAAAGTTGGCTTTCAGATGTTTTTCAAACAAACGACGAAGAAAATAATTGTCTTTATTTTTTTATTGATTTAGAAAAATACTTTAAAACAGTCTATGAGTTTCCAAATTTAATTCTTGATAAAAAAAACGAAATTAAAAACAGTTTGTTTATCAAGACAGATTCTTCCGAGGACATCGTTACTGAATATTATGACGGAACACGATTATTCTTTTCTGTAATTTCAAAAAACTCCGAAACAACTTTGTCGATATTCACTTTGGATAGAACAAAAGAATTGGTGAAAGAACTTTTCACCAATCTTTCTCGTAAAAGTGGAATTTACTATGACACGTTTATAAAGAACATTAACAACTCTTCCACAAGAGAAAGAATCACAAAAAATGTTTTAGAGCAAATCAGTTTAATTTTCCCAGAGATTACAGGGCAATTTTATTATAATGTATCCGTGCCTTCTAAAAACTTCTCACTAGAATACGAAAAAAAATTTATAAAACAAAATTCATTAGATAATATTTTTGTTGAAATGAATTTGAATCCAAGAATGTCTTTCCAATATTATCAAAATATTTGTGAAGCTAAATCTATTCAAGAATTTTATCAGGTATCAACAACACAGATTGTTTCTGAAATTGATTCCAAATTTAGCTTTCTAACTCCGACAATTGACAGATTTTCAGAAAACTTTATTTCACCAATAAAAGTCTATGAAAATCCATTCAATTTCTTTTACGATATGTTTATTAAAGACACTAAAACTATTTTTGAAACTCAGGAACAACTTTTGTCTCAAAACGGAATCAACATCTTTGATTTATCCGAAATTGTTCAATCCCCAAAGACATCCTTTGAGATATTTCTTGGAACTCCAAAAGAGAAAGAAACCAACATACACTTAACGGAAAATAACGAAAAGAATATTAAATTCTCAAACATAATTTCTAATATGAACCTTAGATTGTTATCTGATTGGATTGGGTTTGAAGATGTCAATGAGGCATTTAAATACAAGAATGTTTTTTTGCCAAATGGTGTTTTAAAGGTTATGGAGAAAATTAATAAAAAAGATATTTCTTTTTACGATCAAGAAGGAAATTTCAGATATTATCTTCTTCCACTCATATATCTCAATTATCTTTTGTCAGTCAAGGTAGAGTACATGGATTTCAACAGCGAACCAAAAGATGTTCGTTGGAAACTTCTAAGAAAGGATTCTTTTGACAATAGTCAAGTTTTATTTTGCAGGATAACTGAGTTCAAAGAACAAGACATAATTCCTAAATTCTTTTTTGAGAAAAAAATAGTTTTTCAAAACAGTTATTTTATTTTAACAAAAGAACAACCTTTGTCTGAACAGATTTTGTTAGAACAAGAAATTCAAAATCAAAGTTTTTTTGATAAAGAAAAAAAGAATAATCTTGACAAAACAAGCGGACCGTTATCTAATGAACTTCAACCTTTTGTTGAACAAATAAAAGAGACAATAGATAAACTATGACAAAAGAAGAAATAGAAGAAATTTTTATACAAAAATATGGCCCAACATCTCTTGTGGACGTTGGAGCTTTTTGGAATTCGCAGAAAGATAAAGTGCTTAGAGAATATTTAAAATTTGAACAAAAGTTTTTTTTGAATAAAGAACTTCAGTATTTTAAAATTGGACAAGTTTATTTTTCTAACAACTTTTTAAATAAAAGAACAAAAAAATGTTGTGTTTGTGGACGTTATAATTACAAGGCATTGGATTTGAAATTCTTTTCACTATTTGAAACATGCTATAATTGCTATGTTGTTTATATAGAGGGAAGAGAGGAAAGGTGGAAGAAAGGATGGCGACCGACAACTTAAAAAAAGAAGAAATTTACAAAGGAATACAACAAGCTTTTAGAAATCTTAAAGAAGTTGGAAAAGAGATCGGCTTAAAAAGAGAAAAATTTGCTTCTCCGAACAAACTCCCTGGTTGGGTTCGTCATTTTGATAACTTTTCCATAAAGCTTTGTGGGGATAAACTTTTCATTACATATTGTTCTCAAATAACCGTTCGCGAACTTCATGAATTGAACTTGGTCAACGAAGTAGAAGAGTATATTGCTGAAATTGTTAAATCGCTCAAAAGCGAATATAAAGAAGCAACCGATGGAAAAACACTAACCTTAACCAAAGACAAAGGCGATCCTAAGGTTTGGACTGAAGAAGTAACGTATCAAAGACTGACTCTTTATGGAACGCAAGTTTATACAATTGGAAAAATTGAAACACTGGAAGATGAAGAAGAGTCTGTTCTTAAAAAATATAGAGATAACGTTAGCAAGGCGCTAAAGGCATTGAAACTTGGCCCAAAAGAAAAAACCAAATAATGTAGTAACAAACAAGCTTAATTTTGGCAACATTACAAAAGAAAAAGCCAAAGAAGAGCTTGTTAAATGTGCAAGAAATCCACAGTATTTCATTGAAAATTACTGTAAAATTCAACACAAACAAAGAGGTTTGATCCCATTCAAGCTTTATGATTTTCAAAAAGATGTTGTTTTAAAATTTCGGCAAAATGAATTTATTATCGTGAACAAATCTAGACAGGTTGGAATGTCAACCTTAAGTGCTGGATATGTTACTTGGTTTATTTTATTTCAGTCGGACAAAAAAGTCCTTATCATGGCTCAAAAACAATCTGGTGCTGTTGAGTTGCTTGAAAAAGTTAAGCTCATGTACGGCCAACTTCCAGAATGGATGAAGGCAATTAGCACAATTATTGGAGATAATGCTTTGTCGCTCATTTTGTCTAATCGTTCAAAAGTTACTGCGACGGCAACAACAAAGGAAGCGGGACGATCGGCTGCTGTTTCTCTTTTGATTATTGACGAAGCTGCATTCGTCGAAACAATGGAAGATACGTGGACGGCTATTTCTCCAACAATCACTTCCGGTAAGGGTGAGGATTATGTTTTCAACGGTGTTAGATGTTTAATTCTATCGACGCCAAACGGTGTAGGTAACTTCTTTCATAATACGTTCGTAAGAGCAGAAGCCCAACAAAACGATTTTTATCCAATTACTCTTCCATGGTACTGCGTTCCAGAATATACTGAGGAATGGTTTGAAAACGAAAAAAGAAATCTCGGTGATCCAAGAAAGGTTGCGCAAGAGTACGAATGTTCGTTTATCGGTTCAGGACACACTGTAGTCTCGTCGGATGATATTGAGACGATGAAAAAAAATGCAAAACAGCCAATGATGACAAGTGGGATTGGTTCTAGTTTGTGGATTTGGGAAGATTACACGATCGGGCACAAATATATTCTTTCAGCAGACGTTGCAAGGGGCGATGGCGCGGATTATTCAACTTTTATGATCCTAGATTGCAACTCCTCTAACGTTGTTTGTGAATATCAAAGTAAAGTAACCACAGATAAATTTGCATCAACGCTAGTGTCAGTTGCAAAACAATATGGAAATGCTTTAATCATTGTTGAAAACGCAGGCCCGGGCTGGGCTGTGTTAGATGGAATTAAGAATTTAAGATACGATAATGTTTTTTATGGAAAGAAAAACGGGCTTGTTCCGAACGAATTTGCCGATCCGACTTTCGCAAAATATGATTCCGATTGCGTTATTGGCTTTACTGTTTCAGGTCGCAATAGAGAAGTTATTATTTCTAAGTTAGAGGAAGTAATAAGAACGAAACAGATCAATTTCTTTTCAAAAAGATTTGCGAATGAATTAGACACCTTTATTTACAGAAATGGAAGACCAGAAGCTACAAAGGGAGCAAATGATGACCTTTGTATGTGCGCGGCAATTCTTTCTTGGGTTTATACATATTCTTTTGCAAAGTATAAAGGAACGAGCGAAAGTAGTATTGGCGAAAATATTCCATTGATTTCAGTTTCCAGAACAATTGTCAAAGTACAAGCTCCGGGACAGAAAGAATTACCACCTATTCCCGGTGATAGTTATAGCCGAATGAAATATAACGGCGCAGTGCTTATTCGCGTTGGTTAATAGGAACATAAATGAAACCGTTAGATACAAAAAACAATCCAAAAAATAATGAACATGTTTTATATAAAAAACTAACAAAATATTTCTCCGGTCCAATTGCGACTTATAACACAAGAAGCCCGCAAGCACAGAAAAGAAAAGACTTAGACAAGTATTCTACAATATTCAAAGATGTTACAGGTCGGTCGTTTCAAAAAATAAGTAATTCTAAGATTTTTCGTCATATTAACGGCGAATATCTTGGTGCTTTAGAGCGCGGCCACAGATATGCTGATTTTGAGCAAATGGAATACGATCCAATTCTTGCTTCATGCTTGGATGTATATGGTGACGAAATTACTTGTCACAACCAATACAACAAAATACTGAAAATTTCGTCACCAAAAGAAGAAATCAAAACAATTCTTGAGACACTTTTTTACGATGTTCTTTCGATTGATTTTAATTTGTTTTCTTGGGTTAGAAACGCATGTAAATACGGTGATGAATTTATTTGTCTTGATGCCGACGAGGAGATTGGAATTAAGCAGGCAATAAGAATTCCACCAATTGAAATTGAAAGACTTGAAGGTCGTGACGAAACAAATGCAAATTATGTTCAATTCAGATGGAATTCTGGAAATATCGTTTTTGAACGTTGGCAAATTGCTCATTTTCGTTTCTTAGGGAATGACAAATATGCACCTTACGGAACTTCCGTCTTAGATCCTGCGCGTCGAGCATGGCGACAATCACAGCTAATGGAAGATTCCATGATGGCTTATCGTGTTGTTCGGGCCACAGAGAGAAGAAAATTTAAGATTGACATTCGAGCAGTTCCGCCGGAAGATAGAGAACAATACGTTCTAAGACAAAAAGAAGCTCTGAAACAAAATCAAGTTATTGATTCGACAACGGGACGAGTTGATTTGCGTTATAATGCACTTTCGGCCGAAGATGATTATGTAATCCCCGTCCTTGGCCCAGAAGATGCAACAGACATTGAAACGCTCGAAGGTGGTCAAGGCTCAATTACGATTGATGATATCAAATACATTCAAGATAGACTTTTTGCGGCAATCAAAATTCCTAAAACTTATCTAATTCGTGGTGAAGGTGGTGATGAAGAAAAAGGAACGCTTGCGCAAAAAGATGTTCGCTTTGCACATACTATTGTAAGACTTCAACAAGCAATTGTTTCTGAACTTTCAGAACTTGCAAGAGTCCATTTGTATATTCTTGGTTATAGAGGCGAGGATCTTCGTTCTTTTGAATTAGCCTTGAATAATCCATCTAAAATTAGCGAACTTCAAGAACTTGAATCGTGGAAACAAAAATTTGAAGCGGCTTCTAGTGTTCCTGAATATGTTCCAGAAAGATGGATTTCTGAAAAAATTCTTGGGGTTTCAAATGAAGAGTTTGCTCGTTGGCGAATTGAAAAAATGCATGACGTTGAATACCACAAAGGACTTGAAGGCGAAGAAGAATCGGATGGCGCTGGTGGCGGTTCTGGTGGCTTTGATGACCTTTTTGGTGGCGCAGGCGATGATGGTGATGATCTAGATTTGAATGAACCAGGACCCGCCGAGGGCGGTGAGGCTTCGATTGAACCTGACGATTCAACGGATGATTCAATGCTTTTGGCAACCCCGCCTGGTCAGGCAAGACGCGCAGATGGAAGGCCGGTTCATAGAAAAGCAACCGATAATTCTCTTCAAAAACAAGCGAAAGGACATGCCTATCAACCTGTTAAAGTGAGCAGAAATCCAAGTGAGGCTCGTTCGCGGCACATTCGTTCACAATCAATGCCAGAATTCGGAACGCATCGTTCGATTTTCGAAACAAATCGTTTTCCAATTCTCTCTAGAAAAAAGAAGCTTTTAGAAAACGAACAATCTAGTTATTCGAGCAACGAAAAGTACATTGAAGAAGCAAGTGTTTTTGTCGAAAAATTGGAGAAAATGGTAAATTCAGATGAATCTTAAGTCTATCAAACACAACAAAAAAAGAAATACTTTTTTTCTCATGGAAGTTCTTCTGACAGAACTGACTGCGGCAGTTGTAAATCAAGATAAAGACCAAGTCTTATTCCTTAAAAAAATAATCAAAGAGACGTTTTCCCAAAAAACAGAATTGGGAAAAGAATATAAACTTTATAAAACAATTCTTGAAACAAAAAACTATCCTAAAGAGTTAGCACGCCAAGTGTTATATGAAGCAAAACACCAATTCTCAAAACTTGATAGAAAAAAAGTGTTTAAAGAACAAACAAGATTGTTGACAATACTGAATGAAAAGTTTGCACAAGATATTTTTCTAAATTTTGTCTCGAATTATAAAGAAATTGCAACTTTAAATCAAATTTTTCAAAATGACATGCCACCAAGAGAAAAAATTCTTCTTGAAGCACATTTTGTCAAACGAATGTCTATGAAAGAAGAGGAAAAAGCCGAAACTGTTCAATCAGAACAAGTAAACAGTTTGGTTATTAGGAAATTTTGTGAAAATTTTAACGAACAATATTCGACTCTTTTGACTGAACAAAAAGAGCTTCTTCAAAAATTTATTCTTTCTCAAACCAACGAAGCGGATTATATTGTTTATTTGAATAAAGAAGTGAAAAGACTCAAAGAAACTCTTCAAAATATAAAATCAGATGAGTTTTCAGATAAAATTCAATCCACAGTGTCTCTTCTAGAAAATTTCTCCAAAAAAACAAATATTTCTGATGAAGATTTGACAACAATTATGACAACACAAGAGCTTGTCAGGGAGTTAGGAGAAAATGGAAAAAATTCACCTAACTCTTAAAGAGCCTTTTGAAGCTAAAGTTTCTCTCGTTGCTAAAAAAACACTAAATGGGAATATTATTGTTTATGATCATCCTGAAGTTAATATTATTTTTTCAAGAGATGAAAATAATATTGTTGTAAAGCCAAAAAAAAATTATTCTGATAGAGTTTATAATGTTCAATTCAAATATCTCAACTTCCTTGCCAATAAAGGTGTTGTAGATCCAAAAACAATCAAGGCCGGCTCGATTTTTTATGCATTGGAGGCCGAAATGGAAAAGCCAAAAGAAGTTTCGGTTGATTTGATGGAGATCTTTCTTTATCAAACAGCTAAATTCCTCAAGAGCGAAGAGCCTTATTATAACGCTGTTGAATATTACGATTCAGAAGTAGATAAAATGTTTGATGAACCGAACGAAGACAATTCTACCGAACTTGGGGAAGTTCCACACGAAATTGATCGTGCAATTGATCATATGGGTCAAGTTGGGCGCGGCAGATATATGACAACTCTTTTTGAAAAGTTGAAAAAATGAGCTTTTTTCTTCTGTCTGTTTTTGGGGCAACTTTCATTTTAACTAAAAGTAGGCTTTTTCACAAATTTCGTCCAAATCATCACTTTTTTCATTGTCCTCTTTGTGTTGGATTTTGGGTTGGTTTATTATTTTCTCACTGGTTCGGTGGTTTGAACTTTTTTATGGCTTGCGCCGGAAGTGGTGCTAGTTATATTTTATCTATGATTGGATTGAAGTTGGAGAATAGTATAAATGAATCTTGATGAAACAGTAGAAAAATTAATTGAAATTTCACGTGATTTTTCTTCAGAATCGAATCTTGAAATCCAAAAATGGGCTAATTTAGAAAATGATCGGGCAAAAAAACATCTAGATAACGCAACTTTCTATACTAAAATGCATGATAAACTATTTGATTTGGTAATAGAGGTAAAAAAACATGTACAAAAATCCAACCTTTAAAAAACACGTAATTCCTGGTTCTCTTGTTCGTCGTTGTTGTACCGGGAACTTATTCATGCGGTTTAAGGCCGCAAACTAAAAAAAACTATTCTAGTTATATACAATGAAAAGACAACTTCTCAGAGAATTCCAAGAACTAAAATGCAACGAGCGGGGCTGTGTTGATTTGTTAAACGAATCAGAACGGCAACTGCGCGCCTCGGGCACAGTTATTTTTCCAGCCAAACTCCAAGAGGCAGATGTTAGAAATGGTAATGGTCGAATTTATCCACGACAAGTTCTTGAAAAAGAAATTGAGAGATACCAACAAATTATCAACGAAAGTCGTTCAGCCGGAACTTTGAATCATGAAGATTCTGAAGACATCGATATGACTAAAATTTCTCATTATATCGATAGGATTTGGTGGGATGGAAATAGTGTTATCGGAATGATTCGTTGTGCCTCTACAGAACCAGGAAGGACTCTTGCCGGTCTTTATCGCGATGGATTGAAATTTGGTTTTTCATCAAGGGCACTTGGTTCCCTACAAGAAGGTAGAGAAGGTTCTGTTGTGCAAGATGATTTAGAATTGATTTGTTTTGACGCTGTTTTCACTCCTTCTGCTCCAAAAGCTTACGTTCTTAAAGAAAATCAGCAAAGAGAAAAAGTCAGCATGCTCTTTGAGAAAATTCTGAGGAAATAATGGAAAAAAAAGATTATAAATTGTTTTTCAAAACAATCATAAAAGAGGCCTTACTTGAGCTTCTTTCAGACGAACAGATTCTTTCAAAAATTAAAAAAAATCTAAAGCAAGAGGGGGTGAGTTCCGAATCGCTTAATTTGAAAGAATCTGTTCGCACCCAACAGAAAAATAAAATAGATCCAAAACTTTTGGATTCGTTTCGAGATTTGCAATTTGATCCAATCTCTCAAATAAGAATGGCAAGAGAAAATCCGCAGATTAGACAAATAATCCAAGAGTCAAAAGAAAACAATGAATTTGATAATGATGACGATGAAGGTCTTGATATCTCTCAAATTCAGAAATTAATGCTAAAAAAATAGTAGAGGAAACAATGTCAGAAAGTAAAAGAAAAAAAGTTCGGTTTAGTCCAGTTAAATCAACTAGGCCAGTTCATGTTGAAATCGATGGAGAACAATTTAACTTTAATTTAGAGATTATGATTCGTAAATTTATGAAAAAAGTTAAAAAGAGTGGTTTAATGGCAAAAGTTCAAGAACATCGATATTACGAAAAGCCATCTGTGAAAGAACGAAAAAAACGAATGAATCGAAGAAAAATGGCGCAACGAGCCACGGAACAGAGCAAAATTCAGAAACCTGATAAATAACAAAATTTTGCTTACTATTTATTTTTTGAACATTTGAGGGAAACAAGTAAATGTCACTTTTGGATAAATCAATTGCAGATGCAAAACTTCTCAGGGAAGCGGCTTTGAAAGAAGCTGAAAAAACTCTGACAGAGAAACATAGACTAAAAATCGCTGAAGCGGTTGCCAAACTTCTTGAATCAGAAGAAAACGATGAAGAAGTGGAAGAAATGCTCGGTTCTACAGACGAAACAAAGCCGGATGTTTCACTTCTTGAAGGCGAAGTTGAAGATAAAATGTCAGATGCACAAACTGGAGATGATGAAGTTGTTGAACTTGACCTTCAAAAACTTGAAGAAATGGTGAAAGAAGCTCTTGACAAGTTTGAATCTTCTGAAATTCTTCAAGAATTTGATACACACGAAGAAGTTGCGGATTCTTTACAAGAAGAAACTTCAATGAGTTCCAGCCCAGTTGAAGGTGCTCCTGTTGAAGATGAAACGCTTCAAGAATCAGAAGAAAATCCTGAAACTTCAAAAGAAGAACTTGAACACTTGTTTCTTGAAGAAGAAACAACAAAAGATTGTGGCTGTGCTTTGAACGAAGAATGCAGTCACTATTCTGATCTCGTAAAAGAAAACGAGGAGCTTGAAGAAGCAAAACTTCAGCTTGAAACTAAATTAATGCGTTATTCAAAAGCATTGCAGGAAGCTAGACAACATATTTCTCGTCATCTTCTTGAAAATGCAAAGCTAACGTATCAAAACAAAATCTTAATTGATGAAACTCTTAGTGAGCCACAAAAACGGAGCCTCGTGGAGTCAATTGGGAAAGCCACATCGGTTGAGAAAGCTAAAATGATTTTCGAAATCCGACCTGTTGCGGGTAATAAACCAAAATCGCTACATGAATCAGTGGGAATCAATGGAAAAATGCGCTCCAGTATGGTGTTGACTGAATCTAAAAAGAAAACAGAAGACATCGACCCGGCTTTTGCAAGAATGCAGCAATTGGCGGGTATTGTGAAGAAAGAAAATTAAGGAGATAATAAAAATGGGTTCTAATTCAATTCTTTCTGCTCTTACTGGCGATATTGCCTCAACTGAGCAGGCGTTACGTGAACGCGATAAAAAACTTGTCAACAAATGGTCTAAAATTGGACTTCTCGAAGGTCTTAAAGGCGATCATGCGAAATCAAATATGGCTCGTTTGCTTGAAAACCAGGCGAAGCGACTTCTGACGGAAACAACTAACATGGCCGCTGGCGATGTTGAAGGTTATGCCGCGCAATCTTTCCCGATTGTTCGTCGAGTCTTCGGCGAATTGCTTGCGAACAAACTTGTTTCGGTTCAGTCGCTTTCAATGCCAACTCAGCAAATTTACTTCCTCGATGTTGTTTACACAAACACTCGCCTTGGCGCAGTTGCTGATACTTCAGTTTATGGCCAAGGTGTTGTTGGTCAACAAATTACTGGTGGCGTTGATCTTACCGAAGCGAATGCCGAAAATTCAACCTGGGCTTTGAACAATGGTTATACATCACCAACTGCTTCAGCGGTTTCGGTGACTATTTCTGCCGTAACCTCTGGTACTTTCGGAGCGTCAACTGCGCTTAACGCTCTTTGTCGATTCGATCCAGACTTTACTTCTGGTACAACCAACGTTGCTGTTGGCGAAATTGATGTTTCTGCTTTTACTGGCTCAAATACACCGGACTGGTCAAACCTTGTTGCATTCTGTTTGCACACTGGTTCTACTTTTACTGGCTTGACTTCGCTTTTGACTGGTTCTCAGGTTCGCCGACTTACTCGATGGTCAGGATCGGATAGAACTAGTAACAAACTTTTAGTTTTCCTTTCTTCAGATTCGGTTGGGGCTATAAACCTCATGAATTATCTGACTGGTACTGGAAACCTCAAAGCTACTTTCCCAATTGTTGATAAATTTGCAAACGTCGGAACTCGTTCCCTCGGCGCAATTGTCGGTACGACAAACTGGGGATTGGAAGATTCTGGTTTGATGCCTGAAATCGATCTGAAAGTTGATTCTATCAGCGTCACGACCAAAACCAAGAAACTGAAATACAAATGGACTCCTGAGGTTGCCCAAGATCTTAACGCTTGGCACAACATGGACGCAGAATCTGAACTTACGCAAGTTGCTTCAGAAATGATTGGTCTGGAAATCGATCGCGAAATCCTTAAAGACCTTCTCGAAGAAGCTAAAGCCGGCGTATTCTATTGGGCGCGTTCTCCTGGTAAATTTGTTCACCGTCAAACCGGCGCGGAACTTGGCGCTTCAGCAAAAGCTCCTGACTTTACCGGAACTCCGTTTATGTGGTATGAAACTTTGATCGAAACGGTTAACGACCTTTCGGCTCAATGTCAACGCAAAACACTCAAGGGCGGATTCACGGATCTCGTTTGTGGTCCTGAAGTTGCAGCGATTTTCCAAGCAACTTCTGGTTTCCGTGCTGATGTTACCCATGATGAAAATTCTGGTACTGTTGGTGGCGAAAAAATCGGTTCTGTTGCTGGTCGTAAGTATAATGTTCACGTTCTTGCGGACTTCCCGCGCGGACTTATTCTTTGTGCGAAAAAAGGTAAAGGATTCCTTGAATCGGGCTATGTGTACGCACCTTATGTCCCTCTTGAATTCTCACCTTTGATGTACGATCCTGAAAGTGGCACGCCACGCAAGATCGTTCACACCCGATATGCCAAGAAAATGATCAAGCCGGATTTCTACGGCGTGGTTGTTGTTCAAGACATGCTTGGTGGCGAAGGCGCGTAATGAAGTTTGACGGGCTCAGCCCGTCGCTTTTTTGACCTAAAAATTGAGCCCGGCTGCTTTTCGGAGCAGCCGGGCTTTTTTGTTTCTATTTATTCAAGCGGAGAAATAGAACTTGGCTTTTCCAACATTATCACCTTTACCTGTAACCTCGTCAATTATACTTCCGTCGTCTTCAATAGCTTCAGAAGTTAGCGGATTACCATTACAAATTTATTCAACAGATTCTTATTTCTTATCAGGCGCAGCAGAACAAGTTGGATATGTTTATAGAAGACTTGGTGGCTCTGTTTTAGATATTGAATTAACTAAAAGCGATGTTTGGGCAGCATATCAAGATTCTTGTTTGGAATATTCGATGATTGTCAACATGCACCAATCAAAAAATGTTATTTATCAATTATTGGGCGCCGCGACAGGTTCTTTTGATTCAAATGGACAAATTGTTTCCGGCTCTTCTTTGTTTGGCTCTAATGTCGCACTAAAATTTCCAAAATTCTCATACAAAGCTGCAAGACTTATGGGTCAAGCTGCTTCTACTGAAAATGGTTTGGGTGGTACTGTTCCAATTTACTCTGCATCTTTTGATACAATCGAGGATGTTCAAGATTATGACTTACAAGCGATTATTTCAAGCTCAGCAGCAGCGACATCTAGTTTGGACTTTTATAACAAAGTCGGCAACAAAAGAATAAACATTACCAAAGTATTTTATAGAACGCCGCACGCATATTGGAGATTTTTTGCCTTCTACGGTGGCGTTAACTTATATGGAAATAATAGCTCATACGGCCAGTTTCAAGACGATTCAACATTTGAAGTAGTTCCAGTTTGGCAAAATAAACTTCAGGCATCAACTTTCCATGATTCTTTGCAAGTTAGAACAAGCCATTATTCATATGAAATAAAAAACAACAAGATTCGTATATATCCAGTACCGCAATCAGGCTACAATCCGCTAAAAATGTGGTTTAATTTTTTCGTAGATGATGATCCGTGGGAAGAATCAGGAAGTGTTGATTCTGGAGTCAACGGCATCAATAATATGAATACTCTTCCTTTTGAAAATATTCCATATCAAAATATAAACTCAATCGGAAAACAATGGATCAGAAGATTTGCTCTCGAAAGTTGTAAAGAAACTCTTGGCTATAATAGAAGCAAATTTACTGCAATACCAATTCCAGGCGATTCGGTAACGCTAAATGGCCCAGATTTGGTTTCGAAAGCAGTTGAAATGAAAGATAAGTTGAGAGAAGAACTTAAAAAAATTCTCGATGATATGGTTTATTCGAAACTTGCCGAGGATCAGGCAAAACGTCTCGAAGAAAATGCCAAAATTCTTTCTAATGTTCCAACTAAAATTTATATAGGATAATATATGGTAGAACAATATTCAAGACCAGCCCCGCCGCCGCCTATATTTCTCGGACAGAAAGAGAGAGATCTTGTTAAGCAGGTTAATGACGAGCTTATTGAAAAAGTTATTGGGCAAGCTATAATGTATTATCCAATTAGTTTGCAACACACAAACTTTCATTCAGTTTACGGGGAAGCAATTCACAAAACTTTTCTTCCTCCAATTAGAGTTTATTGTCTTGTCAATTGGGAAGGTCTTGAGACAATTTTTGCGGCGGGCAAATATGAAAAAATTCCTTCAATTGTTATTCATTTTCACAAAAGAAGATTAAACGAAGATCAGGATTTAGTTGTGAAAGAAGGTGATTTTGTTCAATACAATGAAACAATCTATGAAATTGTCAAAACGAATGAACCAAAAGCAATTTTTGGACAAAATCAACATAGGATGGAAATCGAAGCAAAATGTATTAAAGCCAGAGAAACAAATTTTGACAATTCAGGGAAAATTTTCTAATGCTTAATCAAGAAGAAATAATCGAGCCATCAAATCTTGAAACTATCGATTTAGCTTTCAAAACCTTTATCGAAGAAATGAATCTGGCGGCTTCGACAAATACAGGTTGGAGGAAGGTTCCAGTCATTTGGGCAACTAGTGAGAAGTCTTTTCTTGTTAAGAGTGATGAATTTCTGAGAGATAACGATGGAACTATTCGATATCCTATGATCACTATCTCTAGAACACAAATTGAAAAAACAAGTGATGGTAAAGGAACTTTTTATGGTTCTACTGGTTTTTTTCGTCGCCCAAGCGATGGTCAATATCACAGAATTACTAAAATTCTAAACCAGAAAGATACCAAAAAATTTGCTAATAATGATAGCAAGAAAAAAATTGATCAGGTAGTTGGGAATGGCCAAGAATTTTTCCCAAGAAAAAACGAAAAAGTTGTTTATGAAACTATTTTTATTCCAGTTCCACAGCATATTGTTGTTCATTACGATGTGAAAATATTTACCGAATTTGTTCAAAACCAAAACGAACTAACACAACCTTTTTTAAATTTTAATGGAGCAATTAAGAGTTTTGCTATCAAAGCGGAAGGACACAAATATGAATGTTTTTTTGAAGAAATCGAAGATGAATCTTCTGAGAATGAATTGGAAAAACAAAGAGAGTTTATTTCAACAATTAAATTTCGAGTTCACGGATATATTATTGGTTCCGGAAACAACGATGAAAAACCAAAAATTATTAAAACGCAAAATAGTGTTGAAATGAAGTTTCCTAGAGAAAGAGTTATGATTGGCGATTTTCCGGAAACAAATCCAAAATCAACTTATAGACCCTAATTTTTCAACACTATTTATAAACACTGGTTAGGAGAAAATACATAAATGTCAGTAGAGAAATTCAAATTCGTTTCACCTGGAGTGTTTGTTGATGAAATCGACAACAGCCAGCTTAATAAAATCTCAGACGATATTGGTCCGGTTATAATTGGACGTTCTGAAAGAGGGCCGGCACTTACGCCAGTTCGGGTTGAAAGCTTTTCAGATTTTGTTGAATTATTCGGAAACCCGGTTGCAGGACAAGCTTCCGCTGATGCTTGGAGAGATGGAAATAAAACAGGTCCGACTTATGGAGCTTTTGCCGCGCAAGCTTATCTCAAACATTCGTCTCCAGTGACGTTCATCCGACTTCTTGGAAAACAACATGCGAATGCTTCCACCGCTGGAAATGCCGGTTGGCAAACAATGGATACAACTCCTTCTACCACACTTGCGCATAATGGTGGTGCTTTTGGTTTGTTCATTGCGCCTTCAGCATCAACGGCAACAGGAACTTTGGCGGCTGTCTTTTATTTGAATACATCTTGTTCGATTGGGCTTTCCGGCTCTGACATTTACGGAACAGCTTCTTCGCCGGCAACGTCAAAATATTTCAAATTTGCTTCGTCTGAATTTAAACTTGCTGTTTCAAACTCTTCTGGAATTGTCGTTGACTCTGCGTTCAACTTCACACCAACCAGCGACAAATATATTCGAAAAGTGTTCAACACGAATCCCGTGCTTTGCAACTCTTCTGTAACCACGACAACTACACCATATTGGCTTGGAGAAACATTCGAATCAGCTTTTGATGACCTCTCGTCAGCAAATGGTTATATTGCAACCGTTCTTCCGTTGATGTCCGGTTCTGTTTATGGTGCTGATTACAGAAAATCGTATCAAGAATCAAAAACGGGCTGGTTCCTTGCTCAAGATCTTTCTTCGGACACTGGTTCGTTCGTTGCGGAAAACATGCAAAAGCTTTTCCGTTTTGTCGGACTTAATTCGGGCGAATGGCTTTCTAAAAACCTAAAAGTTTCTATTCAAGACATCAAACGTTCAACATCTCAAGACGTTCCGCATGGAACTTTCTCGGTTGTTGTGAGAAAAATCGACGACACAGATAACAAAGTCCAAATTGTTGAGCAATTCAACAACTTGAATCTCAATCCTCAATCTGACAACTATATTGCAAGACGAATTGGTGATGCTTATAGAACTTGGGATGATACAACTCGTTCTTACAAAGAATACGGGAACCACGCTAATCAATCTCGTTATATTCGTGTTGAAATGAATAGCGATGTTGAAGCAGGTTCGACAAACACACAATATCTTCCTTGGGGCGTTCTTGGTCCGCTTCGTTTTGCGTCTTTCACGGATGCAACGGCTGCCAAAAACACTTTTGTTTCAGGCGGAATTGATGTTTTCGGCAATGGTTCGTTCTCTCAATTTATTTCTGGAACAACGGGTGGAAATATTCTGTTCAAATTCCCTGCTGTGGATCTTAGAACTTCATCTTCAGCCGGAACGCCTGTTGATAAGAAAAAAGTTTATTTCGGCGCCGACACGACACTTGGTTCTTATTCAGTATTTGATCGCTCTATGTTAGATTTGACTAGAGTAAAACCTTCTTCGATTGATGACTTTACTGTTGTTTCTGGTTTGACTGAATATTCTTGGGTTTTCTCTCTTGACAACCTTTCTTCATCAAGCGGAGTTGTTTATTACACGTCTGGTTCTCGGGCCGGTGGAACTTCATATAGAGGAACAAGCGAATACTCATCGATTGTAGAAACTCTCGGTGTTGATAGATTCACAACTGTTTTTTATGGTGGATTTGACGGTCTTGACATCAAAGAAAAAGAGCCGTTCAACAACACCGATCTTGCAGGCGGAACAGAAACAACGAATTATGCATTCAACTCACTCAGAATGGCAATTGATATGATTCGCGATCCTGAAGTTGTTGAATTTGACCTTGTTTGTGCTCCAGGCGTGAAAAATACTGGAATCACGACTTCTCTGCTTGATTTGTGCGAATCTCGAAGAGATGCAATGGCGATTGTCGATCTTGAAGGTGACTATACTCCAGAAACAGAGAATACAGATTCAATTGAAAACAGAATTGGTTCTGTTGATACTGTTGTTACAAACGTTCGCAATAATGCTTGGTCAACTTCTTACGGTGCGGCTTATTACCCATGGGTTCAGGTAAAAGATACAATTGGTGGTTCAACTCTTTGGGTTCCGCCTTCGGTCGTTGCTCTTGGAACTTATGCTTATGCTAAAAAAGTTGCTTCTGTTTGGTTCGCTCCAGCGGGATTCAATCGTGGTGGGTTGACCAATGGAGCAGGTGGTTTGCCGGTTCTTAATGTGCGACAGAAATTGACCAAAGCGGACAGAGACAAGCTTTATCAATCGAATATCAATTCAATTGCCAAATTCCCGGCAGAAGGAATTGTTATTTACGGACAAAAAACTCTTTCTGTGAAGCCATCAGCTCTCGATAGAGTCAATGTTCGTCGTTTGGTGAATCACATCAAGAAAAATATGTCAAGATTTGCGGCAACTTTGATTTTTGAACCAAACGTTCGTCAAACTTGGTATAACTTCTTGAATAAAGCTGAACCGTTCCTGAATACAATCAAGGCGGATTATGGTCTTGATGCATACAAACTTGTTTTGGACGAAACGACTACAACACCAGATCTTGTTGATAGAAATATTATTTACGCCAAGCTTTATTTGAAACCAACAAAATCAGCAGAATTCTTTGCTCTCGATGTTGTTTTGACAAATTCGGCTGCGGGTTTTGAAGACTAAGAATAGTTAGACTACGGAGACATAATAAAAGATGCCATTTTTTTCAGACATTAATACAGAACCAAAACGTTCAAACAGATTCGAATTCTCGCTGTCCGGAATTCAACCTTTTGTCGTGGAGTCAACAGCAAAACCAAGTTTTTCTGTATCCGAAGTTAAACACTCTTATAAACAACATACCTTCAGATGGCCAGGAAAAACAGAATGGAAGCCTGTTCAAATTTCCATGGTTGATCCTGTTGAACCAGATGTGGCAAAAGTTATGGTTAATAAATTTGTCAGCGCAGGATATCTTCCGCCAATTTCAGAAGCAAATGCGGGAGTATTTCTTTCAAAGAGAAAAATGGTAGAATCTCTCGGATTGCCAAGAATTTCTCAATTAGATGCAGATGGAAAAGTTATTGAAGAATGGCTTTTGCACAATGCATTTATTATTGATTCAAATTTTGGTTCGTTAGACTACAACCAAGACGGACTTGTTAAACTCCAATTCACCTTAACCTACGATTATGCAACTTTGGATGATTCGGATTTAACTGACTAATTTAAATGCCTTTTTGGAGTGACAACGAAACTGAGCCAAAACGTCATAACCGTTGGGAGCTTCATGTTCCAGGTTTTGATCCGATTTTAATTGGAAGTTTTAAAATTCCTTCTTTTTCTGTCTCTGTTTCATCTTTTAAAGAATTAAATAATGTAAGGTATAAACCAAATATTGTTAAGTGGAATCCATGCGAGATCGAAGTTCTTGATTTAGAACATTCAAAAAATGGAAAACAAAATACGACAGAAAAACTAGTCTCAATCTTAAGAAACTCAGGTTATCCAACGATTTCCAATCCAAAATTACCAAATAGAAACCAAATTATTCAAGAAGATATTACATCGAACATTTATGAAACCGGCGGCGATGTCCCAATTTCAAATATAATGAAAGACACAGCCGTTGGCTCTCTTGGAATAATTCGTTTTCAACAAGTTGATGTTGACGGAAAAGATATTGAAGAGTGGATTCTTCACAATGCTTTCGTTTCTCAGACTGATTTTGACAAAGCAGACTATAATTCTGTTGAAATTAAAAAAAATAGATTTACCGTAACATACGACCACGCAACGTATAAAAGATTTAAATAACAAGCCTATTTAGATTTATGTCAGGCATTTCAGTAAAACTTCCATTACAACACGACACAGTTGATGGTTACTATGTTTTAAATAAATCTCTAAAAGACTCAATTAGACAAAACTTCAGAGTTCTTTTGATGACTTCCCCAGGTGAAAGAATTATGAGGCCAACTTTTGGCGTTGGTTTGAAAAGATTCTTGTTTGAAATGTTTCCTGAGGCAGAAATTTCAGCAAAAATTCACGAACAAGTTGGAAAATTCATGCCGTTTTTGTCAATCAAAAAAATTTCATTCAAAAAAGAAGAAAACAAGCTTTATTGTAGAGTTTCTTATGAAATTCCAACAATGTTTTTGACAGATTCTGTTGATGTTGTTTCGACAGCAAAGGACGTTGGATAAAATGCTAGAAAAAGAAATTAAAAAAATGATTCGTGAGGCTATCAAGGATCTGTCCTCAAAACTTGTTCCTAAAGAAAACACAACTCCTGATCCACGTTTTTACAACCTTGAAGTTGATGATTTGGAAACGAGAAAAGAAAAGCCGCCTGCTTCAAAGGCCGATCCCGAAAACTTCAAAAGCCTCGAAACAGATCCCGCAAATTCGGTCGGAAGGGCCATCAACAAGGCCAAACAAAATTGGAAACCAAAAGACCCAGAAATGTCTTTCTTGGATGTTGATGACAACCGCAATGAGCCGCAACAAGAACCAGAGATTGAGTTTCATAATAATGGCCAAATCAAATCAAAAATATATCGAAATGAAAACGGTCAACTTCGCCGAACTGATGGGCCGGCTCTTGTTTGGTATTACGAAAATGGCCAAGTTGAGCGGGAATATTATTATCTCAACGACCAACTCCACCGAATTGATGGGCCGGCTGTTGTTTGGTATTTCAAAAACGGTCAAGTTTCTTCGGAATCTTATTATCTCAACGACAAACTCCACCGAACTGATGGACCGGCTGTTGTTGAATATCATAAAAACGGCCAAGTTCAGCGGGAATCTTATTGTCTCAACGGCAAACTTCATCGAACTGATGGGCCGGCTGTTGTTTGGTATTTCAAAAACGGTCAAGTTTCTTCGGAAGAATACTATCTGAACGGCCAAGAACTCTCCAAATCTGATTGGGAACAGGAGCGAAAAAAATATCTCAATTCCGATAACTTGGGCCTTGAAATTGATGACTTAGAAACGGAAAAAAAAGAACCAGAGATTAAGTTTTATGATAATGGCCAAATCAGAACCGAAATATATCGAAATGAAAAAGACCAAATTCACCGAACTGATGGGCCGGCTGTTGTTGAATATCGTAAAAACGGCCAAGTTTCTTCGGAATCTTATTATCTCAACGACAAACTCCACCGAACTGATGGACCGGCTGTTGTTTGGTATTATGAAAACGGCCAAATTCGACGGAAATCTTATTATCTCAACAGTAAACTCCACCGAACTGACGGGCCGGCTTCTGTTTTGTATTATGAAAACGGCCAAATCCGAGAGGAAGTTTATTATCTCAACGACAAATCCCACCGAACCGATGGGCCGGCTAAAGTTTATTATTATGAAAACGGCCAAATTTCTTCGGAATATTATTATCTTAACAACCAAACCTTCTCCAAATCTGATTGGGAGCAGGAACGAAAAAAATATCTCAAATCCGACGACAAGTCCGACGACCTTGGCCTTGATGTGGACGAAATTCCAAGAAGTAATCCGGCCAATTCAACCGGCCACAGATTTTCTCGTTTGGATTTGGATGAAGCAAAAAAAATCACAATTGAATTTCCTAAAAACTCTAAACTTTTGTCAGAATCTTTTTTGACTTCGTGGGGAACAGGCGTGAGAATGGCTTTGAGAAAAATGTTTGATCTTCCTGTTCAAGAAAATATTGTTTTTCGCGGCAAAAGAACAGATATCGATGCACTTTATAAAACACTTGCTTCCGAAAAGAAATATGCAGAAGCTTACATGAGTTTAGGACTTGCAAATCCAGAACTCTCAAAGCATAAAGTTGAACTTGAGACACAAATTGAAAAATTCGAAAAACAAACCGGCGTGAAATGGCCGATTCTTTAAAAACTGAGGTATAAATGAGAAACAACATTGATAGGATCCTTGCCCAGCAAGCTGAAATCCTTGTGGATAATTCACCAAAATTTGTTAATGCACAGGGTATGCTTGAGCTACCTAGCCGTGGAATTTACTATGGTAAAAATTCTTCGCTATTTGAGAAGAATTTACTAGAAGTCAGAGAAATGACAACAGCCGATGAAGATATTTTGACCAATACAAGTTATCTAAAACAAAATATTGCTCTTGAGAAATTTCTTTCATCTGTCATTCTTGACAAAAAGGTCAAAGTTGATGATTTGCTTCCTTGTGATTTTGATTATATTTTGATTCATGCACGTGCAACTGGTTATGGTCCTGAATACAACGCGCAAGTTGTCTGCCCTCTTTGTTCGAAAGAACAAACTGTTTCAATTGATACAAGAAAAATGCTTGAAGTTCAGAAGTTCCCAGAAAATCTCGAAAACTTATCGGAAGACAAAGTGATCAAGATTGTGATTCCAAGAAACGGAGTTGAGGTTGGTTGTAAATTGCTGACTCACGGCGACATTCGTTTTCTTGATGAATTAAGAAGACAAAAAGTTGCTGCCAAAAAACCAGAAACAAACAAGACAGATCAAATGAAGAGAATTATTGTTTCTGTTGATGGCAAAACTTCTCCGGAAGAAATTGAAGATTTTGTTTGCAACTCAAAACCTGTGGATATGAGATATATTCTTGGAGTTTTGGAAGATTATTATGTTATTTTGAACAAGAATTTTGATTTTGTTTGTTCAAAAGAAAACTGTGGTCATTCTCAGAGCATGGAGGTGCCCGTGACGGCCAAATTTTTTTGGTCTTTCTAACGAAACACAAGAAGCGACCTATTCGAACATTTTAAAAATGACGATGGGCATCCCAATTGTGACAAAAACGGGCGCCATTCAGTTTGTTAAGATTTTTTCAAGCTTTTCTGAAGGATATCATCTTCCAGTCGGTCTTCGGCGTTGGATGATCAAAGAATACAAGAAAGAAATTGATGAAATTCAAGAAAAATTAAAATAATAACTTTTCTCTATTTATCGACATGAAACCACTTGTCGATTCAGCTTTATATAAATTTTTTTCTAGAAAACTTTTAGTTTGGACTATTGCAACTTATGCTTTCTTTGTTGATAAGCTAAGCCCAGAGCATTGGTTTCAGATTTCTGCGGCTTATATTGGAATACAGGGTTTTGCTGACATCTTGTTAAAGTTTCAAAACGTAAGGAATAAAAAAGATGGCTGACAGAATTGAGCGGATTGCTGAACAAACTGTAGATAGAGTAGAATTAGAAGAATTCATTTCTAAGTCCATCAAAAATATTCTCGGCGCTTCCACCAAACAGCTTGCCGAGGCTGTTGGCGAAATAACATCTAATATTGAATTGTATAATAAGCAAATTAGCCGTCAATATGGTTCTCAAGAAAAATATCTAACAGAGCTTGAAAAAAACAGAGAAGTAGAGTTAAGACAAATTTCTGCGTTGAATAAAGCCTATGAAAAATTAAAAAGAAATACGAAAATAACTTCAGATATTGCCTCAAAAATGGGCACTGCCGGAAACCTTGAAACAGGTCAAGCTGATAAATTTGCTAGCATTATTGAAGCTGTCGCTAAAGCTAACAAACAAAGTATTCAAGAGTTTATAAAAAACAATGTCAATATTAATAATAACACCAAACAAGCTTTTGACAAGATTTTTGAAAATGCAAAAGATCAAACACAAGCATTAAAAGAGTTTATGAATATTGGCGATAGAAAACTTCAAGGACCATACGGAACTTTTGCCAAAACATTTAGAGAGGATTTAAAAAGCGCAACAGCAAGTATAGTTGAAAGTGTCTACGAACATAGCAATCAAGCCCAGGAAAAAATTTATGAAAAAATATTAGAGCTTGATGAAAGCGTCAAAAATTCAAAAGATATTGAACCAGTTCTTGAATCAATAGAACAAACAATGAAAGATTTGTCAAACAAATTCGGCTTGAACAATTCTAAGAATACTATTGGTGAATATTATGCTCGTTATGGTTCTCAATTTATTGAAAAATATCAAGAAGCTTTTCAGAAAGGTCTTGAAAAAAATTTCACAATGGATAGATTGAGAGGTTCTGTTTACGATAAGGGCGGCGAGATGTTAAGCTCAACTTTTGGCTCGTTATCTGATTTAATGGCAGGAAATCCTTTTTCGGGAAAAATTTGGAATTATCACGACAATTCCGTTGAACTGTTTCGACAAACTTCTCAAACTTATGATACTTTTGGAAAAACTCTCGATCAAGCCGTAGTTTCAATGCGAGAGCTTAATGTTTCTTCCGAGGAAGTTATCAGAAGTTTTCAAGCTCTTTTTGAGAACTACAAAGGTTTTGGCTTTTTAAGCACCGGAAATCAACAAGAACTTCAAAGACTCTCTAATGTTCTTGAAAGAGTTGGCGTTTCAACATCCCAAAGTGCGCAGACCTTTGATGCTCTTTCGAGAGTTCTTCAACGAACTGATATAAAAGGAGCTACAAATGATGTCGCTCAGTTTTCTAGAGCACTTGGCGTTCCTGTTCAAAAAGCATTCAGCGATTTAAACTCAAATTTGGATTATTTTGGAAGACACGGGAAAAATTCACTGAAAATTTTCAAAGAACTTGAAGTTCTTGCTAATAAAACAGGAAGCGAAATTTCATCTCTTGTTCAAATTACTCAAGGATTTGATACTTTTGAAGATGCTGGACAAAAGGTTGGAGAGTTGAATGCAATTCTTCGTGGGCCTTTCTTGAACACAATGGATTTTATCAACGAAAGAGATCCCGCAAAACAACTTCAGATGATTGCTAATGCGATAAAAAATGCCGGCAGTTCTCTTGATGATTATGATGTTTCAAACGCGATTGCCAGTTCTCTCGGAACAACTGTTTCTGAACTAAAAAGACTGTCAGGTCAGGATATTTCAAAAGTTCAAGATTTGACAGAACAGTTTAATTCACAAGCGCAAAGTTTACAAGATTTAGAAGAGGTGGCCGGAAAAGCAAACGTCAAAACAACTGATTATACAAAGAGAATTAGTGAAGCTATTTCTATGACAGGTCATTTTGGCGGAATTCTTAATGGAACAATTTCTGTGTTCTCTGCATTAGCTCCTGTTATCACAACTGCTGCTGCTGCAATGCAACTTTATGCTGCAAGGGCTGTTCTTGCCGGAAACGCCTCAGCGTTTGCAGGAAAAGGAGCAGGTTTTTTGCTTGGAAGACTTGGTTTGCTTGCCGGAGTTGGTGTCGGTGGTTATTTGGCTTATGATGCTTATACAAATAACAAAGGAACAACTGAAGGAGTTTTAGAAGGAATTGCTGGGGGTGCATTGGCCGGGGCTTCAATTGGAGCTTTTTTTAGTCCTCTTGGGGCTGGAATTGGTGCGGGAATTGGCGGTATTGTTGGTGGGATTACTGGATATGCCGATGGTACAGATAACGCTCCGGGCGGTCTTTCAATTGTTGGAGAAAGAGGACCAGAACTTATTTCGCTTCCTTCAAATTCGTCTGTGATTAATAACAGAAATTTTGAGAAATTTGTTTCATCAAATAATTCCACTTTTTCTGCAAAAACAACAAACAATATTGGTAATAAACAGATGGATTTAAATTTGACTGCTATTCTTAAGCTTGACGAAGATGTTCTCGCAACCTTGATTAGAAAAGTTTCTCTCGATGTTGTTGACGAGAGCCTAAATGTTGTTGTTTCCTAGTTAAAAATTGAGGTTATTTTTAAATGCCGGTTTCAAATAAAAATAAAAAAGCAAATATTATCATCAAACCTTTGCATTTAACAAAAGGTGCATCTAATGCTGAAACAAGAGCGCTATATTTTCCTTGTATTATAACTCAATTTAAAGACAATTACGAAACAAAATGGGAAGAAGAGGATGTTTACGGCAGAATGGACCCAATTGGTTCATTCGGCGGGATCAAGAGAAAAGTTAATTTATCTTTCAGAGTTGTTTCTTGTAGCGACCAGGAAGCTGTTGATAATATGGCTAATCTCGACTCGCTTATTCAATACTTTTTTCCAGTATTTTCAGACAAAAAAGAAGGCAACACATCTGTTATCAAAAAACCACCATTTTTTGATCTTAAGATGCTCAATTTAGTTCAATCCACTCAAGTTGAAGGAAAAGGACTTCAGGGATATTTTCTTGAACACTCAATTGATACTGATGTTCAAAGCGAAGAAAACTGTTTCTATATTGATGAGGGCGCCGAATTCCCAGCACTATATTACACTGATTATACTATCAATCTATCGTTACGTGTTCTCCATGAGAAACCAATTGGTTGGTATGAGGACTTTGATATGCCAGTAAAATATCCATATGGACGTTCAAACCCAATCACAAGAGCAGGACTTATAAAAGAAGCTGAAAGAATTGCAACCGCTGAATTTAGTGAACAATTTGGCGAAGAACAAGTCGATACAAATGAACTTTTTTTTAATAGAGTTGCAGAAATTTTGAAGCCACAAAGCGAATAAAAAAACATGCCATTTTCAAGATATAATAAAGACAAAGTTTATCAAAATTCTCATGAATCTTATTCTGAAATTTTGAACAAAAAAAAGTTAGGAACAATTAATACTGTTCTTTCTAAGAAAATGAATAGATTTTCTCCTGAAATTGCATCAAAATTAACTTTAGAGCCTCATATTTGGGCTGTGACTGACAAAATTTACAACGTTAGTCACAAATTTTATGGTTCTCCGGATTTTTGGTGGTTGATTTTGTGGGCAAATAACAAAATGTCTGTTTTTGAAATTGAAGTTGGGGAAATTATCTATATTCCGTTAAGCCTTGAAAAAACTATTAGTTTGGTTTTTGAGGAACAATAATGAGTGATATTACAGCAAGAATTGAGTCTGAACAAATCTCGATAGAACAAAAAATTAGAAATGTCAAAGCTCAATTTGCCGCATATCAAAGAGCAGGCGATTCCGACAAAGCGGCTCAAAAAGAAGAAGAACTTCGAACTCTTGGTATTACAAAAAACGAATTAGAAAACGAATTTAAAGAAATAACAACAAAACAAGTTGTTGCTGACTTTGGCGGAATTGTTCCTCTTCTCAACAATGAACAAACATTTTTGCTTGATTATTTCATTCACAACTATGACAAGCTGAAACTCAAATCAGAATTAAAAAATATTGATGTTCTTAAAGAAACAACAGCTACATTTCTCAACAAAATTGCCCTGCCGCAAGAATTTGAAAAACTTCTCGAAATCAGACCAATTGACAAAGCAAGACTTGTTCCGAACGTTCAACTATTCAAAGTTTTTCATGAGTTTGACAAAGAACTTGCCCACGAAGAATTCAAGTTTAACAACTTCACCAATCTTTCTGACTTGGATATTGTTTCCGACTCTATCTTTAGAGGAGATGGCGCCGGCATCAAAAGCATCGATGTTGAATTAAATGGAAAAAATCAAAGACTCAACTATTTGGTTAATGTTAAACTAGTTTTAGTTTTTCAAGATTTGAATACACTTTGGCAACAAAAAACTTCTTATGACAACTCAAAAATGCGATATGCCGACCTCTTATCAGCTCCAAACAAAAAAAACGGCAAATTTTATAGAATCAGAATGTTGCTTGGATATAATGGATTTGAAGATACAACTTTAAACAGTGCAAGTTTTATTTTCAAACGGCTTTTGTTAAATTTGAATTATATCAAACATTCTTTGGAATTAAAAGAAAATGGTATGTGTCAAATCGTTGTCGAATATGCCGGTGATCTTGAAAAGATTTTATTAGATCCTGATTGTTCAAACATTTTAGGCACAACTGATTTTGAAAAAAATTTAGATAATATTAACAAAAAAACAATTGACGCTCTTGAAGAAGCATCTAATAAAGAAATAGAAAAAGCTGAAAACGGTTGGGATTATCTCGCGACAAAAGCTGTTTTTGACAAATACCTTACCGAAGAAAGAGAAAAACAAGAGGACAGAGAATTAGCTGAAACTTTTCCAAATAGACTTGATTTTTTACAAAAACAGCTTCAAAACGTTCCTGTTTATTCAACAACACTGACAGCAGATGAGCTTTTGCAATATAAAGCCTTTCTCAAAGATCCAACAAAATCACGACCAGATGTTTTATATAGAGAACCAACACAAATTACCAATAACCCTATTCTTGGAACTATTTTATCGGCAGTTGGACAAGTAAGAACATATAATTCTCTTGTGGCAGGCGCGGGAATCGGCGATGTTCCGCAATTGGTTCAATTCAACCAGGAAACAATTTTGAAAACAAAAAGTGTTCCATTTGTTTTGTTGGGTGATTTATTTGAAGCACTATTGGATTCAATTTGCGACAGAATCAAAGTTGCACACAAGAGAAATTTTAAACTTATTTTTGGTCACACGGTTTTCTATGCACCGGGAACAGACAATGTTGTTGAAGTAAATCTTGCCAAAATTCCAATCAGTTTAAATAAACTGACTAACTTCTTTGCTGAAAAATTGTTTGGTAAAGGAATGTTTGTGTATACCTTTTTGAATTTTTTTGAAGATATTTTCAAAGATTTTTTTCGTTCGATGGTTCAAGAATATTCGCAAAATAAGAAGCCAAACAGCAACGGAAAAAAAACTTTCCCAACAACCTTGGAAGTCAATTATCTTCAAGTATACAAGAAAGGCGAAAGTTACAGTCTTGTCACGGAAGACAATAGAGAAGATGGAGATGCTATCTTCATTTATGGCTCAATCAGTCCAACATATGCGAGTTGGAATTATGAACAACATATCATGAATAGAATTCCACACTTTTTCTTTGCCGGACCGGATCGTGGTTTGGCAAAAACAATTAAGTTTTCTTCAACAGCAAATCCAAAAACAAAAGTTGCTCTTTATAAATTGAACGAAGGCGGTTTGGTTGAAAGAAATTCGTTAGACAACACTCAATTCGGCGGCAACCTCACGCCAGAAATTTTCTCAGTGGAAATTACAACAGTTGGATTCCCTTATTTCTATAATGGTCAAGTAATATTTGTTGATACCGCTGCATTGGGACTTGAAAACCCCGAAATTGCTGAACAAATCATGGCGGGCGGCTATTATCTTATTTACAAGACAGAACATTCAATAACTCCAACCAAATTTGAAACCAAGATTGTTGCAAATCTTCTTCTAGATAATAGGTCAAAAGAAGCTGTCAAAAATTCTACTGCTCAAATTATCACTGAAGACAAACTCTCAGATGAACTCAAAAAAATAGAAGAAACAAGAAGTAATCCTTCTAAGTGAACAAACAAGAGATAGGAGAAATACACAATGAAGTTTGCTCAAAATTCTATGTCCAGCAAAGAAATTTTTGATGCTCGGCGTTCTTACCGATATCCAAGTTCAAACAAGATCGAGAAGCCTATAAATCTCTGGACTATACAGAAAGATTTTGGTAAACTCAACACTTTTGGGGAACCTTTCTTGCCCAGATTTTCAAGTTTGGAAGAATTGGATAAAACTTTGTGTTTAGGTGAAGTCAAAACACATGCTCTCAAACTTCAAGAGACAATGAAAATTTTGGTCAACACAGGAAAAACTTGCATTTCAACAATCTTGTCTGATTTCACTTTCAAAAAAAGCTTTATAAACTTTGAAACAACTTTACTTGAAGCCAATCAAAACACCAAACAGCTTTTTTTTGAATATTTGAGAACCAAAAAAGTCACTTGTTTCAAAGATTTTGTTTTCCACTTTGACAATTTCTGTTTTTCTATTTGTAAAACCGCAAACGTAACTCCTCTTGGTTTATTTTTAAATTCTGGAACATGTTATAGTTCGGGCTTATCACTAAATTTCAATTTGTTTCCGCATGACAATGATGAAATCAAATACAAAAGATTTTTTGAAAGTCCTGCGTTTGGGGATTACACAAGGCTTTGTGGAGAATATAACTTTTTCGTCAACAAAAATGCTCCTTGGAACATTGTTTATAATGCTTCTTCGGAACTGATTTCTGAAAATTGTCAAGAAAACACGCTTTTTGTTTTGTTCAATAAGTTCAAGAGTTTTCTTTTAGAAAGTTTTGATGAATTTTGTGCGAAATCTGTGTTTTATACTAATTCAATGAATAAATTTCTAATAAAGACAGACAAAAATTCTGTTTCTTTAGACGAAATTGCAATTCTCTACACAAACATCTTGAGTTATGAGTTTAACTTTGTTCATTTTATTCAAGAATCTTTTGAAAAACAGATTAAATGGGCGTGGCAGGAGATTCTGAACTTGACTTGACAAGCGGTCTAGTGTATCTTCGCACCATGACCTTCCTTCAGCTCGAAAAGAAAAAAAACAACAAACTTTTTGTTTACGACTCCTCTTTGAATTTTGAATTGCCTCCAAAACTTGACAGGACTTGGGGATTTTCCTCTGAGTTTCTTAAGCATGGAACTATCTTCGCACAAGCGGTGGCCGAAAGTCAAGAAATAAGTGATGTTGCCGGTCCTTTTTTGGATGAGTACAAGAAAAACTCAACAAGAATCAAGACCTGTCTTGACACTTACAAAATTTGCGACATAAACAAGAAAAATTTTAAATTAATAGAACTTGTTCCGAAGAATATCTTAATTGATTTTGGCGACACCATCAATAAAATAACAGACTATGTTTTAGATAACAACAAAATTCAATCATATTACAAGAACCTTATGGAAATTTGTGAAATTGTAGATGATATTAAAAGCAGAAAGGTTAATTTTGTTTCCGATGAAGAAACAGAGTTATTTACCAAACTAAAGAAAAACAAAAAGATGATTTACACTGTTTTTTCTGGTAAAACATATCGACTCGGAACTGGTCATAACTCGTTTCCCATGAACTTAAAAAAAGAATGGAGAAGCTTGATTGTTCCTGAAAATCACTTGATTGCTGACTTAGACTTCAACGGGATGGATATTCGTATTTTTATTGGTTTGTTGGGGAAAGAACAACCGGAAACAGATATTCATTTGTTCAATCAGGAATTGTTAGGAACTAGAGACAGAAACGAAACTAAATTAAAATTCTTTTCATGGTTTTATGATGAAACGAAAACCAACATAAAACTAGACAGTTACTACGACCGTCACTTTTTACTTGACAAGTACGTTGACAAGGACTACACTATATTAACTCCTTATGACAAACAGGTCAAATCAGATAGTTTTCACTGTTTAAATCACTTGATACAAACAACAGCTAGTTTTGTATTTTGGGAACAAGCTTATAAGGTATTTAATAAATTGAGGAACAAGAAAACTTTTATTAAGTTCCTAAATCACGATTCAATTGTTTTAGATATTCACAAGGATGAATTAGAATTATTAAAAGAGTTGCAAGATATTTTCTCACAAACAAATAAATTTGGTAAATTTAAAACTACTTTAAAAGTATCCGAGAGATGGGGAAAACAATGAATGAAATTACTATAATTGGGTTTGGAGAATTAGGAAGGAATTTAATTAAGACTCTTAACACACAGAAAACTAAATTTGATTATATACTAATAGATAATCATGGTAATGAAGAATATTTGTTTAAGATTGATAAACAAAATACTCACTCTGAATACGAAGAGTCAACAAAGTTATTAGAATTTCCAAGATTTAATCCAAACACCAAAGAAGTTTTTGTGTTTACGTCTGGAGGTTTAATCTCCGGGTGCATATCCAGCTTAATTTCTTATTATAAGTTAGCAAATACAGACACAAAGAACATCAATTTCAAAGTATGGTTCATCAAACCTAATTTTGAGAACCTTTCAGAAAAGAAAAAACTTGGATGTCAAACATTGTTCAACGGCTTAAGTGGCTTGACCAAAGCGGGCATTTTTTCTGACTTGTTTTTGTTTGATAATTCCGATATAGAGTCTATTCCAGGTTTATCAATTAAAGATTATCTTACTGCGGCAAATCAAAACATCTTATACTTTTTCCAGATGAATATTCTCTTAGAAAAGAACTTGCTAAATCCAGTTTATACAACTTATGATAGTTCGTTGGATGAGGAAAATATGTTCCATTCGTTTGGGATGGTTGACTTCCAGAAAAGTCATCTAAAACACTTTGGAAAACTAAAAGGAGAGCACATCCAGCATCTTGTTGCTGAAATTCCGGCTTCTGTTCTAGAAAATGAACAAGAAAATTTTTCGTCTGCGAGTTTCAAAAACTTGTTGACACGGATCAGGACTGATGATACAGTGGCGTCATATTTTGATGTTGTTGAGACTGAAAATGGGGAAAAAAACAGTCAGAAAACTAGTTATGATAAACTTGATAGACAAAGAATAGTAATGTTTGTTAAATCAAGTTCTGTTGTTTTGCAACAAATTTAAATAAAATTAATGAGGTTTTGAGGAATGAATAACGATAAATTAGAGCAAATGAGACGAAAACTTGAGGAACTGAAATCGGGGGGAAAAGGAGAATTCAAAGAGCGTGCCCCTTCTAAGTTTTGGAAAACGCCAAAACCCGCCGATGGAGAAAAAACTGTTCGAATTCTTCCGGATTTGGACGGTATTGATACTTTTAGACAAATCAAAGTAATTTCTGATTTGATGAGAGTTCCGTTCCGTTCATTGACTGAACTTGGCGAAACGAACGATCCGGTTCTTGAAGCACAAAAAGTTGGCTGGAACGAATGGCGTCGTCTTCGCGATTTGAAAAATGAGTGTGAAGAAAACAAAGATCTTGCCGGCGCCGAAGAGCGTTTGAAAGAAATGAAACACGTTCTGGCAACGGTCATCAATCCCCTTTCGCCACGCGACAAGTTTTTTTGTCAAGTCGTGGTCCGTGGCGAGGAAGATCAAGGTGCCAAAATTTGGGGTCTTTCAAAACAAAAATATGAGGAACTGCTTTCTTATTATTTGAACGAAGATTATGGCGACCTTGATTCTGTTACAGAAGGTTTTGATATCAAAGTTACGCCTTCACTGTCAGCGAAGAAATTTAACGATAAACCTGTTACCGATCTTAAATTAACTCCGCGAACAAAACCGTCCAAGTTGGCTCCAACGAAAGCGGAAATGGATAAGATTCTGTCAACTCGGTTTTCGTTTGAGGAATTTCTTGATGAAACTTATACAAAATCTCGTCAAGAAGTCGAACAAGCTGTTCAAGATTTTCTTGGTAGAGTCGATGGACAAAATGAAGTTGATCAATTAAATTCTTCGCACGTTGAATCAAACGAAGAATCAATTGAAGACTTGCTCGGCAAATAACTAAAAAAGGAATAAAATAGAATGAAGAAATTTATGACTGCGCTGTTTGCGCTTTTGACTCTTGCATCTTGTACCAAAGTTCAAACGACAACACTGACAAATTGTCAAATGGAAGTTTCTCGAAGCGGGGCTGGCGATGTTCTCCGCTGCGAAGGTCACGATCCGATTGTTCTGAAAAATGTTGATCCTGTTGTTCGCAAATGTGTTCTTGATGTGAAACCAGCAGAAACTCCGGTTGTTCCGACAGAAACTCCTGATGTTGTTGAACCTCCTAAAGCCTCAGAAGTAACCGATCCGGATCCTGTTGAAACCACGGTTCCTGATTGTGGTGTTGATTGCGAAGTTGATGGTGGTTGCGATTGTGTCGGTGGTGAATAACAATGAAAGAAGAAATGCTTCAATCTCTTTTGAGATTTGCTGTTGAACAAGGCGCAAAGTTGGCTTTGGAAAAATTTGGAAAAGAAGTCACAGATCAAACTCTTCGAGAAGTTCTTGATAAGGTTTGGCCGACAATTCAAGAGAAAATTGTTGCGATTGATGGCTTGACTTTTAAGGTTGTTGATTAAAAATTGAATTGGTTTGACCCGTTCCAAATAAAAACGGGTGTATCAAGCAGTGCCGGGAATCAGGCGATCCGGTTTCCGTTGGAAGGAAAAATATGGTGGTTCAAATCCACCCTGCTTGACTTCGAGTCCTGTTTGGCTGACTATTTATCATCCGAGGTAATTTGGATGATAAGAAAATATACAGATGAAGAATTTGAAAAGGCAAAAACAAAAGATAAATTATTGCTAGAATGCGTAGAGTGTTCGAAAGATTTTCCGAAAGACAAAAGACTTATATTGGCAGTAATGAAGGGACAAAAATTTGCAACATGCAAATTTTGTTCAGATGAATGTGTTCGTCGCCATAGAGAACGAGAAAAAAATGTAATTAAAAAATGTGCTAATTGTAAAAAAACAGTAAAAATACAGCTATCTCAAGTTACTGAAAATAATTTTTGTACAAGTTCTTGTGCGGCAACTTTCAATAATAAAAAACGCAGATATTCAGAAAAAACTAAAGAAAGAATTTCGAATTCTATTCGAAGATATTATTCTGACAGAATTAAAGTAAAAATCCCTTTTGAAAATCGTTTTGGGGTTTGTCGGAAATGCGGGAAAGAAATTCTAACTTTATACAGAAAATATTGCAGTCGCTATTGTTCAGCTAATAGAAACATATTTATTAATTCATCGGCTGAAGCCAAAATTAAAGTTGAAGAATTTTTTCTGATCAATCAGAGAATCCCAACCAAGAGAGAACTTGTTGATGTTGATAAGTTTTTGAAAAAATGTAAAATAAAATGGAATTCTTTTATCAAAGAATGTGGTTTTGAACCAAATACCAAAAATCTCTCAAAAAAGAGAATTAAATGTAAAGATTTACATATTGCCGACTCTGTTTCGGAACGAATCATTGATGATTTTTTATTTGAGAACCACATCGAACACAAGGTTCATGTAAAGTATCCAAATTGTAATTTTGTTTCTGATTTTTATTTACCGGAAACGAATCAATATATAGAATATTTTGGATTGGTAGACGAGTACAAATCATATAATGATTCTATAAAAAGAAAAAAGAGTTATTTTGAAGAAAATAATCTTAATATAATTGAAATATATCCTACAGATTTGTTTCCGATAAACAAGTTGGAAGATAAATTTAAACTAAATTAATT
>JACCDG010313005.1_pt1 | contig 36486 bp, 34 predicted proteins | sample 7442471 | NCBI WGS metagenome assembly JACCDG01 (sample SAMN15323444, study PRJNA562643) | freshwater metagenome | isolation source: river surface water | place: USA:Blue River Watershed | collected 2017-08-17 | reverse complement strand
TTGCGTTGCGGAAGAGTGGCGTTTGATCATCTCAAAAAATATTTTCCGGACTTTGAAACTTGGCTCCAAAAAGTCGCCGCGCATCGCATGCAAGCCGAACTCACGGGACTCGTGGATTAGAGCGCGCGCGCAGAGTGCGCAATTTTTACAAAATATCTTCTTGGTGAGTATATCTTGGTACAAAGGTTGCGTACTCAGTCGGTTGGCATGCGACAGAGCGCTTTAGTTTTAGTCTTGATTCTGGGAATTTTTGCAAACGGGAGGAGCTTCGCTCAGACGACGGACTTTAAAGGCCTCAGCGAAAGAATCAAAACGTCTCCCTATTACGGATCACACTGCTCAACTCTGATGAAGGCGTTAAGTAAAATGATAAAATGGAAATCTCCGGTGCCTCCTTTGGTGCATCTGCCGAATGCCCAATTGATTCAGATGTCAAAAGCTCAGTTTCTAAAGTCACATGAAGAGACTCATGAATTCCTTGTTGATATTCAAATGATCTTTCCTTTTTTTGTGGGGCCGGATTCTCGACTCAAGTTTAGGTCGTTGTCCTTTGATTTTGCTGAGCGCACACTTGGGGTCGAGGCCAGTAAGGGTCCATCGACTGATGCTCATCGCTCGCGACTGCGTAATATTTACAATTCATTTGTTGATGGGGTTTTGAGACTCATTGAGGTGGACCTAGAGAGTCACAGCATTCCTCCTCATGAATTGTTTTTGCAGTATCGATATGCAGATCTGGTGAGGGCCTTTTACGAGAGTAAAACGCCAGAGCAAGTCCGTCAGACCTCAGAGAGGATTGCCTCAATCCTCAAGGCTAAAGATGCAAGCTCTGCGGCGATCCAATGGCAAACAAAGTTTGGTCGCCAAGCTTCCGATGCTTATAAAAAGGAAGTTCTGGACTTCGTGGAACACGTGCGCTCTGACTCCCTCTTCATTGATCCCTCAATCTTTACGAGCGAAAGCTTCGACGTGTCTCTCCAGGCTGAAATCCTGAGAGAGTTTGGCTTTTTTCAAAGTCCATTGATTCAAGTCTATTTGCAGACTGTACTCGCCGGCTATGTGCGTCAAAAAACCAAAGATTTGATGGCAGAAAAATTTCAGCGTGATCCTGGGGCCGCGGAGGAGGCTGTCATCAATCAAGTGGTAGAACGTGAGTTCTCAACATCGTCAGTGCAAGCAGGCAATTATAATTTAGTGATTCTGAATGATCGGGCACTCTCCCCAGTGCTGCAGAGATACGTAGGTCAAATCATACAGGCGGCAGCTCGGGATCCTGAGTCATTTATTTTTAAGCCGCGCAAACAATCCCAGGGAGATCTGGTTTTAGAATCTCGGGGATTTCAGATCGTGTTTAAACGAGTTGATGGAAAGCTTTCGACAGTCTCGTTTGCCAAGCGCAGTGAGTCCGAGGTTCTCGCCCAGGCCGGCTTTTATAGTCCTGAGCCCCCCGCTCCGGTGGCTGTAGAAGTAAAATCCTCCAAACCATACGCTGAACCGATCAAAACGCAGGACAACGCCAAACCCACTTTGCCTCTGGTCCCACTTGAGTTCACAGACTTTGAAGGGTTCTCGTCGATCAATGCAGGAGAGATCTTTGCCGCACAGATACAATCCCATCTGAGAGAGTCTCCATCGGCTATCGAATTTGTTCGAGAGGCGACCAAACTTTGGATCGAAGAGGAGTCGTTGCAAGAAGGAGACGCCTTGGCTTGGTACTTGAGTCGAGTGGGATCCATTGCCCGAAGAATGGAGGCGCATGGGCTGACAGCAACAGATGCAGAGACTGAGATCTTTGCGTCCGTTGATCGGTATCTTGCTAAGAAGACGCGAGTTCAAAACTTTGATTATTCAGATCTCAGCCATCAGTCCATCGACAGTAAGTCGAGCAATGAAATTATGCTTTTTCTTTCTGAAGAGAAGCCCTTGAAGGAGCTCGAGGCAAATCGAGTTTATCCGATTGAGTTTGCTTCCACACCAGGAGTGATTCAGGAAGTTAGTTTTTCTGAGGAAGCCGTGGTCTTCATCAATAAAAATCACAGAGGCTTGGCGTGGCTTCGGGCAATTCGAAAAGGTTTTGCGCCTCAGCATTCAGGATCTGGAATTGTAAGGTTCTATAGTGCTCCCTTTGACTATGAGATCAAAGTCCGTGGCCGTGGGGGGCATGAGAGACTTTCGTTTGAGAAGCGAGGGAGTCGGCAGTGGTATGTAGGCCGCCCCTTTGAGGTCGATGCATCCAATAAAATCTTTTGGATAGATCCCTGATCTCTCGGTTTCTAGAATCAGAATGACAAGTTTGCGTATTCGCGTTGAACTAAGGGGGTGAGCACGCTGAAAGTTCTTTTTGTTTTGGGGGGGCGATCCGGGGAGCATGAGATTTCCTTGATCTCGGGCAAACATATTCTGGCGGCTTTGGATCGCAAAGTTTTTGAACCCATTGTCTTGATCATACAAAAAAGTGGATCGATGACTCTGAGTTCCGAAGCCGCGCTGAGTAAACTGCCCAATAACCCCAAAGAAGTTAAGACTCCCTCAGGAGAGGTCGTGAGTTTGCGTCCCTTTTATCATGGAGCCGAAAAGCCTTGCCTCGTGGTCGGAAATTCTCGCATTGAGTTTGATGTGGCGTTTCCTGTCCTGCATGGTCCGGGCGGAGAAGATGGAACTATCCAAGGACTCTTTGAACTTGCAGAAATCCCTGTCGTAGGTTGCTCCACCAAATCGAGTGCGATTTGTATGGATAAGGGAATGACCAAACGATTGTGCCAGCTCGCCGGCTTGCCGGTGGTCCCTTTTGTAGAGGCCTACAAGGGAGAGGATACTCCAAAAATAGATTGGCCGTATCCTGTTTTTGTAAAGCCCGCCACTCTGGGAAGTAGTTTGGGAGTCAGTAAGATCAAAAAGCCAGAGGATTTGCAAAAGGCTCTTCATGAGGCCTTTGCGTTGGACCAAAAAGTTTTGATCGAGCCAGCGATCGAAGGCCGCGAAATCGAGATCGCAGTCTATGGAAGTCGAAAAAATCTCGTGGCCAGTCCTGCAGGGGAGATCAAAGTCACCAAGGCTGAGTTTTATTCTTACGATGCCAAATATGTGAACGTCGATGCGGCCGAGTTGATTTTGCCAACGACATTGCCCGCAGATGCTTTGGCGCGCGTACAAGAGATCGCAAAAAATATTTTTAAGACTCTCGAATGCAAAGGTATGGCTCGCATTGATTTTTTTATGACGGCTAAGAACGAGTTTTTGCTTAACGAAGTAAATACGATTCCGGGATTTACTCCCATCAGCATGTATCCAAAGCTGATGGATCTGGCGGGGATTCCTTATGCCAAACTTCTCAGTGGATTGATTGAGCTCGCTCAAAAGGAGACCGCGTGAAGACAACTGTTTTTTTGTTGTTGAGCTGTTGTGTGTGGATCTCTGGATGTGGAGAGTCCTCCAAGCGTAAGAGTGATCAGCCACTTCAGACAGTTGCCAGTGTTGATCTGCAAAAATACTTGGGCACTTGGTATGAAATTGCGAGATTTCCTTTTTCGATTCAGGAGGGATGCCACGCGACCACTGCGACTTATAGTCTGAGGACGGATGGCAAAATCGATGTCTTTAATTCGTGTCGCATGGGAGCCATGGATGGCGAAGCTTCTGAGGCTCACGGTAAGGCGTGGATCGTGGATACGGCCTCTAATGCCAAGCTCAAGGTGAGCTTTAATTTTTTTATGGGGCTTTTTGGCGGAGGGGATTATTGGATCATACGCCTCGCTCCTGATTATTCTTATTCGGTCGTGAGTGAACCCAAAGGGCGGTACCTCTGGATTTTGAGTCGTAACCCCCAAATGAGTGACGCTCTGTATCAGGAGATTTTGGCCTCTCTCAAGGGAGATGGGTTTTTGGTCGAATACCTCCAAAAGACTCCTCAGTAGGGCGATTCAGGGCCCTTAGAAGCTTGTTTCTCCCTATCCAAAATGCTTAAGTAAAGCCGTGCCGAGGCCTTCTAAGCCATTTAAAACCCGTCCTGAGGTTGTTCCTCAGACGACCCTTCAGAAGCCCGAGTGGTTCAAAGTCAAAATTCAAGAATCCGATCGTTACAAAAAGATCGAAGGTTTGGTGGTTCAACATGGATTGGCCACTGTTTGCCGCGAAGCTCGATGCCCCAATATTTATGAATGTTGGAATTCGGGGACAGCCACATTCATGTTGATGGGCGAAGTCTGCACGCGCGCCTGTAAATTTTGTCATGTCAAAGGCGGAAATCCAAAAGGGCTACTCGATAAGGATGAGCCCAAAAAAATTGCGGATTCCGTCAAAACATTGGGACTCAATTATGTCGTATTGACGAGTGTCAATCGAGATGACTTGCCGGACGAAGGTTCTGATCATTTTGCAAAAGCAGTCGAAGAAATCAAAGCTCTTAATCCAAATATTTTAGTGGAAACGCTCACGCCGGATTTTAGGCGCACTCAAGAAACCTCTATCGCGCGGATGATTGAGTCACGAGTAGATGTTCTCGCTCACAATATTGAGACGGTGCGACGCCTTGTGCCTTGGGTGAGAGATCCTCGATGTGATCACGATCAATCGCTGAGATTTCATCAGACGGCAAAGAGACTGATGCCTTCGATTATATCTAAGTCGTCCATCATGCTGGGTCTTGGTGAGCAACCCTCAGAGGTTTTTGAGGCCATGAAGGAACTGTGCGACGCGGGAGTGGATGTTGTTACGCTTGGCCAATATTTGCAGCCCACCAAAAACCACCATCCTGTGGTGAGGTATGCACATCCCGATGAATTTAAAGAATACGAAACCAAAGGTCTTGAGATGGGATTTCGATTTGTGGCCTCAGGGCCTATGGTCCGAAGTTCTTATCGCGCGGCCGAGGTTTTTATTGAAGGAATGATTAAGGAGTCTCGACATGTTTACGTTTAAATTACCCGAACTCGGTGAAGGTCTCTCAGAAGGCGAATTGGTTTCTTGGCGCGTTAAAGAAGGCGACAGCATCAATGCGGACTCCACATTGTGTGAGATCATGACGGACAAAGCCACGGTCGAAGTCCCTTCGCCAAAATCGGGCACAGTCAAAAAACTTTATTACAAGCCCGGTGAAATGGCCAAAGTGCACGCCGCGCTGGTGGACATCGAAGTCACCGGCGAAGCTTCGACATCTGCTCAAGCCTCTTCGGCGGCTGCGTCCAAAAATCCTACTGAAGCCGCTAAAGCAGCGAAGGCGTCGACCTCTCCCTCTGCCGCCAGTGCGAGCGCTGGAGCTTCTGCGTCGAAGGGTGGAACTTCGCAAGTCTTGGCATCGCCTGCGGTTCGCAAGATGGCTCGCGAAATGAGTCTGGATTTGTCGCAGGTTCAAGGCAGTGGAGAACGTGGCCGAGTTTTGAGAGATGATCTCGCCGGAGCGAGTCGATCGAGCCCTTCATCAGCAGGGGCTGTGACTCTTCGCTCGACCTCTGCGCCGATGCTCAGATCTCAAGCTCTCGAAGAGCGAATTCCCTTTATCGGGATTCGTCGCAAGATTTCGGATCATTTGACTGAGTCTGCTTTTACAGCTGTTCATTTTACTCATGTGGATGAATGTGATTTTTCAGAGATCATTCGCTTGAGAGAAGAAGCCAATGCGTTTTCGGAGCGTTCGGGCTTGGGCGTCAAGCTCACTTATTTGCCTTTCTTTATTAAAGCATCGATTGCCGCGATGAAGAGATTCCCTATTCTCAACTCTTCATTGGATACCGAAACCAACGAAGTCGTGATCAAACACTATTATCACTACGGAATTTCGGTTCAGACCGACAATGGGTTGATGGTGGGAGTGGTCAGAGACTGCGATCAAAAGGATATTTTTCAGTTGGCGCGAGAAATTAAAGAAGTCGCAGATCGAGCGCGTAGTGGCAAAGCGTCCATGCAGGATTTGAGTGGGTCAACGATCACCATCACCAATCCAGGAAATATCGGCGGACTCTTTGCGACTCCGATCATCAATTTTCCGGAGACGGTGATTTTGGGAATGTACCAAATCAAAAAGCGTCCGGTGGTTAAAGAAGTGAACGGCGAAGACAAGATTGTCGCGAGGCCCATGATGTATGTGAACATCACGTGTGATCATCGAATCGTCGATGGGGCGATTGCTGCGGGATATTTGAGACTCTTTAGTGAGTATATCGAGAATCCAGGCAAGATTGCTTTTTACGCGTAAAGGTTTTGAGATTTTTTGAACGAAGGGAAAATAGATTATGGCAAAGTTTGATGCAGTAGTGATTGGAGCAGGCCCCGGAGGATATGTCTGTGCGATTCGGCTCGCGCAGTTAGGTAAAAAAACAGCCCTCATTGATCGAGACGCGCTCGGCGGAACTTGTCTTAACTGGGGATGTATTCCTTCGAAGGCATTGATTCACGCCGCTCATTTATATGAGACGATGCAGCACGAAGCTGGCGAGATGGGATTTAGCTTTAAAGATCTCAAAGTGGACTTTAAAAAACTTCAGAGCTGGAAAGATGGCGTCGTCGGCAAACTCACTGGGGGTATCGGGGGACTTTGCAAACGTCACGGAATCGAAGTCTTTATGGGTACAGCTCAGTTTAAGTCGGCAAATCAGCTGGAAGTGACTCTCAATGACTCAAAGAAAAAAGAGATCATTGATTTTAGTTCGGCCGTCATCGCGACCGGCTCAGAATCCGCAGCGCTCCCCGGGATTGAGATCGATCACAAAATCGTTGTGACAAGCAAAGAGGCTCTCAATCTTCCTGAGATCCCCAAAAAAATGATTTTGATTGGAGGAGGAGTGATCGGACTTGAGCTCGGCTGTTTTTATTCGATGCTCGGAACAGAAGTCACTGTTTTGGAATACGCCCCTCAAGTCTTGCCAGGCACGGATCTCGATTTGGTCAAGGTCGTTGAAAAGGCCTTGAATGCTCGCGGAGTAAAGATTCATACGGGATTTAAAGTAGCGACCGCGACGACCAAGGGCAAAAAGGGTGTGGTCAAAGGCACTGATGCTCAAGGCAAAGAACAAACTTTCGAAGCCGACGTTGTGTTGGTGTCTGTGGGACGTCGACCCTTTACTCAATTTTTGGGCTTGGACAAAGCCGGATTAAAGACTGACACCAAAGGCTTGTTGCCCGTCAATAAATCGCTTCAGACGGCTGTGCCTCATCTTTATGCGATTGGAGATGTGACGCCGGGGCCGATGCTCGCGCATCGCGCTTCTCACGAAGCCATTATCGCAGCGGCTCATTTGGCCGGCGATAAACATTCTCAAGTGGATTATCGAGTGATTCCTGCAGCGATCTTTACAGATCCCGAGATTGCATCAGTGGGGATCTCTGAGGCCGAAGCCAAGGCCAAAGGTCTCAACGTCAAAGTCGGTAAATTTCCATTTGCCGCATTGGGACGAGCCCTTTCTAACAATCGATCCGAAGGATTTTGCAAAATTATTGGAGATGCCAAGACTAATGATCTCTTGGGAGTTCATATTGTAGGCCCTGAGGCTGGCAATTTGATCGCCGAAGCCGCTCTCGCGATGGAAATGGGTGCGAGTGTCGAAGACTTGATGCTCACTATTCATACGCATCCCACTTATCCAGAGGCGATGATGGAAGCGGCAGAATCCTATTTTGGTCACGCGATTCATGTCTATCAAGGCGGACATTCCAAACCAGGAGCGGGTGCGACGGGAGGCTCTCATGCTTCATCGACAGCCAAAGCTGGCCACGCCTAAGGCGGAGCTTGAAGTCCTCAATCTTTTGGATTGGGCCAAACCCAATTACCAAAGGATTTGGGACTTTCAAAAATCTCTGGTCGAAGAAATCGCTTCGGGACAACGACCTGAGTCTTTGATTTTTTGTGAACACGAGACAGTGATTACCGCCGGTCGTCGTGCAAAATCAGAAAACCTCCTCCCTCAAAATCCTCACGCAAGTGTTTCGGTCTACCCAATTGAACGTGGGGGAGATGTGACCTTGCATAATCCTGGTCAACTCGTGATGTATCCACTTCTTCATCTCAAAGGAGAGAGATTTCCGGGAGGCTTGCACGAGTACCTTCGGTGGCTCGAACAAATCACGATTAATGTTTTGTGCGATCTTGGGCTCGACGCAGGTCGTTTTGGACCCACGGGTGTTTGGATCAAAGACCTCTCGTCGGGAGAGCATAAGAAGATCGCAAGCATTGGGATCGCGGTAAGACGCTGGGTAACTTATCACGGGCTTGCCCTCAATGTGAGTAACGATCTGAGTGACTTTGGACGCATTCGACCTTGTGATTTTGACTCTCAGATTATGACGTCACTCGAGCAGCAGGGACTTGAAGTCAGTATTTCGCAATTGGTAGAACGATTCAAAAATCAAATCACAGAGGCCTAGAGGGTTGGGGGCCGCGGTTGTGAGCCGGTGGCGGACGAGAGTGTCGCTGTGCGCTGCGGCGGTTTAAAGTTCGCAATTTGATAAATCAATTTTTTGGCGATGGATTCGACCAGAAGTACGGCCACAGCAGGTGTGAGGCGTTTCATTTCTTGGAAATTTTCATCCGTCAATACCCACAAATCCGTCACTTGACCTGCGGTTGCGGAGACTACTTTTGGAGTTTCTTCGAGGAGTGAGAGCTCGCCAAAAGAGTCTCCTTCTTTGAGATCGACATTCAAATTTTCGTATTGGATTCTGATCGTTCCTGCCTCAATCAAATAGAGACCTCGATCTTTAGAGCCTTTGACGAAAACAGGGTCGCCTTCGGCAATATGGTGGTGTTTCAAGTAATGGGCGAGAGCTGATCGTTCTTCAATTGGCCAGTTTTTGGTGAGGATGGCTCTTTCGAGAGCGACAAACTTACCCATAGTGATGTGATCTTCGCCAAAAGGACTGCCGACGCCTAGTGAAAGTTGCGATGCTCAAGTCTTAAAACCCATCGGCGATACTGAATCGTCAGCAGAGCACCTAAAAGGGCCCCTAAGGCATCCATAAACCAGTCTGCCAGGCTCATCTCTCGTCCCGGGACGAACTGTTGATGCCATTCATCGATGGCTCCAAAAATAAAAATACACAAAATGCAAAAAATCAAACGTCTCGAGTATCGCGTCCAAGACACTGTTTCTCGAATTTTTCCCGTGAGTGCTCGCGCCAGACTCAAGCTCAAAACGAGATACATCAAAAAGTGCACGATTTTGTCGATGTGAGGAATTTCCCACTCGGGGATTTCATCTCCAGGCAATGACGTGAGCGTTAACACGGTGGCAGCTATCAAAAGAAACGGAATCCAGTATCTCAAAAAAAGTTTTTTCAATGGACGCTCGCACTGGCCGTCATCAAACTGGGGTCATATGTGTGATTGTTGTGAGATGCATCAGAATCAAAAAGAACAACTTCTCCAAGCTGCCAAGACCGCGTTGAACGCAAAATCTTCGCCTGCACGAGTTGACCCAATTCAAAGTTCGGAGACGTCGGCAAATGGACCACTCGGTTCTTTCGGCTTCGACCTGTCCAAGACTCCGGATTTGAGCGAGACGGTCCCTCCAGCATCAGCTCGATGATCTGACCGACATCTTGGCCGTAGAGTCGCTCGCCAATGGCGTGCTGAACTTCGAGGAGTTCTTGGATACGCTCGCTCTTTTCGGACTCGGAGACATTGTCTGTCCAATCCGCGGATCGAGTGTAGGGGCGAGCGCTGTATTTGAACGCGTAGATGTTGTCGAATTCAACGGTGCGGATAACTCGGAGAGTTTCTTCAAAATCCTGACGTGTTTCTCCCGGAAACCCCACAATGATATCTGTCGAGAGCGCAATATCAGGTCGATAGGCTCGGACCATTTCCATCTTTTTTAAAAAAGATTCTGCGGTATAAAATCTTCGCATCCGACGAAGCACCGTATCACTGCCGGCTTGAAAGGGGAGATGTAGGTATTCGCAAAGGATCGGTAGGTCCCTAAATGCTCGCGCGAGATTTTCATCAAAGTCTCTGGGATGAGATGTCGTATAGCGTAAGCGCTTGAGTCCTTTGAGTCGGTGCTCTGACTCTTCCTGAAACAAAACCAAAAGATCGTAGAGCGAAGTATTGGCTCCATGACGATTTTTGCCCCAGTACGAATTTACGTTTTGCCCGAGGAGCATGATTTCTTTAACGCCTCGAGAGACAAGGCCCTCGGCCTCGGCAAGGATTTCTTCGGGACTGCGGCTGTACTCGCGACCGCGCGTAAAAGGCACAATGCAGTAAGAGCAAAACTTATCGCAACCGTTGGTGATTGTAATAAAGGCCTGGGTTTTGGATTCAGGCTTTGACGCAGGAACAAGAACATCAAACTCATCGACGGGCTTCCAGCGCGACTCAAAGGGCTCGAGGATTTGGGGTAAATCACGATAATTGGTGGTGCCAAACGCAAAATCCAAAAACTTGAATTTGTCTTTGAGCTTTTGACCTTCGGTTTGTCCGACGCAGCCCCCAAATCCAATCACCGTCGCGGGATTGAGTCGCTTAAGCTCGGCCAATCGACCCAAAAAACTCACAGCTTTATTTTCTGACTTCTCCCGAACAGCACAGGAGTTAACCAATACAAGATGCGCATCATCGATTCGTTCTGTTTTTTCGAAGCCCTTTGAAGAAAGAACTTGGAGCATCTGAGTGCTGTCGTATTCGTTCATCTGACAGCCATAGGTTTGAATATAGACTTTTCTCATGAGTGCACGCGTCGTTAAGAGAAATCGCTATCAATTCTCGATGGCCGAAACAACCTTATTGGGAAGTTCGTTTTGGTCGTTGTGCTGAGGAGGAAAGTTTGGGGAGAGGCGGTCAAAAAGCTCCTCTAGAGCCCTTAAAAAGGTATCTCCCGCCCCGTGGCTCGAGAGATCAATCGCCAATTTGTTCCCTAAGGCTGCCCATTCCTCGGCACGCAGATAGGGACTGACCCCCTTATCGGCAAGGATGTACACCGCTCGCTCGAGCTCGGAGATATAGATCAAAATTCCACATCGTTTTTGGGTGGCAAAAATCTCACGCGAAAGAAAATGAGAGTGCGCGGCTTCGACGACTTCACTGAGCAGGAGTCTTCGGGGTGCAAGGAGGCGAAACAGCGGAGCCCAGCTGAGCAAAAAATAAAACGCGAGACCGATTCCTAAGGAGATCACGAGGCTCAACTCAAAAGTTTGAGCAGCCTCTCGCAATACATAGAGGGCAAAAACCATGAAGGCTAAGGTTAAAGCCAAGCTCAATTTGAAAAAGTGATAGGAACTCGATCGATCCGAGACGAGTGAGACAAATTCTAAACTCGAGCGAGTCTCGAGTTGCTTGATGCGTTCCTCGATTTTTAATTTGAGTTCTTCGGTGAGTTGTCGTGCCATCGTACTTCCTATTCTGTCGTTTTACCAACGACCCGAAGCGCCTCCACCACTAAAGCCGCCCCCACCGCCGGACCAACCTCCGCCGCCAAATCCGCCTCCTCCAAATCCACCTCCCCAGCGACTTCGGGCAGAAGGCGACCAATGCCCATGACGGCGAGGATTGAGCGGGGTTCCAAAAACAGAACCAAAAACTTTGAGGACAATGATCATCACCAAAAAGAGGAGAGTAAAGATCCAGGACGTCCCTCGTTGTTTGGCGGGCGCGATATCTTTGATTTCTCCTCCAGCAAGTTTGGCGACATTTTGAACCGATGCTTGGAGTCCCTCAAAGAACTGACCTTGTCTAAAGGCGGGAATCAAAACTCGATCAATAATTCGTCCCGCCATCGCATCGGGGATGGCTCCTTCGAGTCCTTGGCCGACTTCGATTCGCATCGCACGATCTTGAGCGGCGATGAGGATGAGAACTCCGTTGTCAGCCTTCTTTGATCCCAGCTTCCATTGATCCGTCGCGCGAATACTCAAAGACTCAATTGCTTCTCCGTTGAGACTCGGAATAGTCCAAACTTGAATCTGAACCTGATTCACGACGGCGCGAATTTGCTCGGAGAGTCTTTGCTCTTCGTCTGGCGAGAGCAACTGGGCCTGATCAAGAACAGGCCCAGTGAGAGAAGGAATAGCGATTTCTGCGCTCACTCTTGCGGAAGCCAAAGCAAGCCAAAGAGACGCCCAAATCCCAATTCTCAAAGTGATCTTCAAAATTTAACCGCCGGAGCCTTTTGCAAATCCTGAGGATTCTCAGGAGCAAACTGAGGCTTCTTGGAGTGATGAAAGAACAAAGAATTGGTCAAGCTCGTCGGAAACACTCCAACAAGATTGTTAAAGCTTTTGACACTTTCGATGTAGCGATTTCGAGCGACTGTAATTCGGTTCTCGGTGCCTTCGAGTTGGAGCTGAAGGTCTCTAAAATTTTGATCGGATTTGAGTTGAGGGTAATTTTCACTAATGACCATCAATCGTCCCAGAGCGGACTTGAGCTCGGCTTGAGATTCCTCGATTTTTTTGAGAGACTCCTCGCTCAGATCTTTAACATTAATGTTCATCTGAGTGGCTTTGGCACGCGCCTCGGTGACTTGTGTGAAGACTTCCTTTTCTTGTTTGGCAAAACCCTTCACGGCCTCGACGAGGTTGGGTACCAAATCCGCGCGTCGTTGATACTGATTCATCACTTCGGCCCATGAGGCGTCGACTTCGTTGAGTTGTCGGGGAATGGATTGGATTCCACAGCCGGTCAGGGTGAAAACAACGCTCAGACATAGACAGTATTTAAAGATGCTTTTCATGCTCCGAATACTAATCTAGGCAGAGATATGGATCAAATTCTTCGCTTTCAATTAAAGAACAAGACGGCCTTAGTGACGGGGGCCAGTGCCGGGATTGGGGAGGCGATATGCCTTAAACTGGCTGCTTTAGGCGTAAAAGTCTTTGCGGTGGCGAGGCGAGAGGACAAGCTCGCGACTTTGGCTAAAAAATCTTCAAAGATTGTTCCGATGGTCGCCGATGTCCGAGGGGATCTCTCGGGATTGCAAGAGCTCGCCAAGAAGGAGGCAGTGGATCTTTTGATCAACAATGCCGGAATGGCAGCGGGGCGTTCGGATATTCTCGGGACTAGTCTCGAGCAGGTGGATCAGATGATCGACACCAATGTGCGATCATTGATTGCGGTCACTAAAATATTTTTGCCCAAGATGAAAGAGAACAATTTTGGAGACGTTGTTAATTTGGGTTCGATTGCAGGATTGTTTACCTATCCAGGGGGATCGGTTTATTCGGCGACAAAGTTTGCAGTACATGCACTCTCACAAGGGTGGCGGCAGGATTTGTCGGGCACGGATGTTCGCGTGATCGAAATTTGTCCGGGCATGGTAGAGACGGAGTTTAGCGTGGTGAGATTTGGGGGCGATCAAGAAAAGGCCAAGCAAGTTTATCAGGGAATGCGACCCCTGACAGCGGAGGACATTGCCGAATCCATTTTGTGGTCTCTCGCGCAGCCCAGGCACCTGACGATTCAGAGCATGGTCGTCATGCCCACCGATCAAGCAGCGATGACGATGATTCATCGAAAGTGAAAACGAGTGATTGGTTCATGGATTCGCGTTGGCCCGTTGAACGCGATGGCTCATCTCTTCGTGAATCTCTGAGAGGATGTCTTTGAGGTTGTATTTGTACGACCAGCTCGGAAAATCGTTTTGAAATCGTCTCACATCGCTGATCCACCATATATGATCACCGATGCGATTGGTTTCAGAGTAGGACCATTTCATTTTCTTACCAGACACCTCTTCGCAGATCTGAATTGCTTCAAGCATGGAGCAGTTTGAGTGGCGAGATCCTCCCGCATTGTAAACCTTGGCTACTTTGGGGTTTTGGTAGAAATGCCAGAACATATTGACGAGGTCAAAGCTGTGAATATTGTCCCGTACCTGTTTGCCCTTGTAACCAAACACAGTATAGGCATCTCCTTTAATACAACACTTCATGAGGTAGGAGAGAAACCCATGGAGTTGTGTTCCGGAATGATTTGGACCGGTGAGACAGCCACCTCGAAAGCATGCGGTGTGCATATCAAAGTATCTCCCGTACTCTTGCACGAGTAGGTCTGCGGCCGCTTTAGAGGCGCCAAACAAACTATGTTTTGATTGATCAATCGTCAGTTGCTCATCGATTCCATAGGCAAAGTAGGGATGAGACCGATCGATCTCCCAACGATTTTCGAGTTCAACGAGTGGCAATGAGTTGGGGGCATCACCATAAACTTTGTTGGTTGATGTAAAGATGAAGACGGCCTTTGGACAGTACTTGCGAGTGAGCTCTAGCAAATTCAATGTCCCATTGGCATTGACCGTAAAATCTTTAATGGGATCCTTTGCTGCCCAGTCATGTGAGGGTTGAGCTGCAGTATGAATAATTACTGAGATCTCAGAAGAATAGTCCGAGAAGATTTTCTCTATATCGGTCATATTTCTGATGTCACAGTCAAAATGAACGTAGTGTGGACACTCGCTCATGAGTTTTTGCCGACTCATTTGTGTTGAAGCCTCTTCGCCAAAAAACTCTCGACGCATATCATTGTCGATACCCAAGACTCTCAGGCCTTGGGCCGCAAAAAAACGACTTGCTTCGGCTCCGATAAGACCTGCTGATCCAGTGATGACCGCTGTTTTCACGGAGTGGTTCCTTTCATGAGCTTGCCAAAATTGGACGCAAGACTTCTTTGTTTTCTAAAATCCACTGATGAATATCTGCGAGAGTGGACTCCAACGAGTGACGAGGCCTCCACCCAAGTTCATTTTCGGCCAGAGTTGTATCCGTCACGTAGTAGGGGATGTCTCCAGGTCTGTTTTCTTGGACACTCTGAATTGTGATTCTGGTCTGTGTGAGATCTTCAGAGAACTTTGTCATTTCTGCCAAAGAGGCGCTTCGGACTAGTCCACCGCCGATATTGTATGTTTTTCCGTCAACCTTTTGAGGGGTTTCAATCTGAATTTTTATCAAATCAAACAGATCCTCAATGTGTAACATGTCCCGTACTTGATGACCTTGGCCGCCATACCCAATATATCTGAGTGCGTTGTTGTAAACATGAGACGCAATCCAAAGAACCGCAAATCCTTGATCCACCTTTCCCATTTGCCAAGGGCCCGTCAGAACGCCACATCGATTGACGACGGATTTTAGTCCGTAAGCCGCACGATATTCTTCGATGAGCATTTCGGATGCCAGTTTGGAGGTTCCGTAAAGCGATCGAGGTCCCTGCGTGGTGAAGCACTCGGAGATTCCCTTGTCTGTGAAGCCGGATATATTTGTGCCGCCCAGTTGAGGAGAAAATCGTGAATCTTTAGATTTGAGTGGAAGCTGAGAGAGTGCATTGATCGAGTAAACTCGGCTTGTCGAAAGAAACACAAAAAAGCTGTTCCATTGCCGTGCTTTCTCTAGGCAATTGATCGTTCCAACAAGATTGGTTTGGAGCAGGTAAGCGGGAGAATGACCATAACCCGCTAAGACAGAGGGCTCCGCAGAACATTCAATGAAAAGATCCGGCGCCATGCCAATATCGAGATCGCCGGGATTTCTGATATCTCCATGAACAAAGTCGATGTTCGCAGCCTTCAGTCTTGCGAGATTGAGCTCGCTGCCTCTTCGCTTCAAATTATCGAGACAAAGAATTTTGGCTTTAGGATACAGCCCTCGCAACTGAATCGCTAAACACGAACCAACAAATCCAGCGCCTCCAGTGATGAGAATTTGATCCATACTTATCGTCTTAATTCAATCACTCTGCCTCAATGATGGCGACGAGTTCTTTTACTCTTTGATGAAACGTATGCTTTTCCATGACGATCTCATGACCTTTTTGAATGAGACTTTCAAAATCCCCTCTGTGGTCTTTGAGCTCATTCATTTTTTGAGCCGCTTGAGGCAGAGATTCGTAGGAGGGAATCTCCAAATCCTCAAAATACCGATGCATCCCTTTGCGAGTGTTGTGGAGAGGGAGGCCCTTTGCAGCAAATGTTTCGAGCACTCTCTCGCTGGGAGTTTCGGGTAGCGAAGGTTTGCAAAATATAAAACTCACTGCAGACTGACGGTAAGAAGCGGCGAGTTCCTGAGGGTTAAGACGTGGGTAAGTCTCAGTGTCCCCAAAAATCTTGCGCCAACCCTCACCGCCAAAGACCTTCAAACCCGAACTTCGCAAGGCCTTTATCCAAAGCGACATCTGAACATGACCATAGTAAGAATCGATCGATCTCAGCCCATGCTGTACCATGGCACTGATTTGAGACTCGGGGCTCAAGCCCTCCTTGATTCTCAGTGCAAGACTCTCTCTTGCGCGGACGAGTTCCTCTGGTTTGGGATAATCACGAGCAAAAAATGAGTACCAATGAGGACTGACGAGATCAAAGACCTGTTGCGCGAGGAGGGTCTGCTGAGAGCTGTGATCTCGAAATTGTGGGTGTGCCTTAAGCACACCAAGCAATCTGTGCATGCCTTGTTCGATCAGGCCTAGTTCAGGTGACTTCTGTGGCTGATCCTCCAAAAAGTGAAGAGGAGGCGGAGTAGCCGCAAAGGTAATCTGATTCTCGAAGAGAGGGGAGACTTGAGATTCATTCGCCCACCGAGAATAGTCGCGATCTGCGCTATGCAAAAAAAACCGAGCACGAATGCCATGCGCTTCAAAGGACCGAACAAATTGGTCATCAATACAAAGCGTGAGAATTCTCCTACTAAATTTAGGACCCGTCACTAATCTCCAAAAATGAGCGGGTGTTCCGCTGGAGTATGGATTGTCGACAGCCCAGCCTATCAAGGGGATCTTGAACTTCTCTAAGACTTCTTCGAGAGGCGGGCCCCACCCTTCCCACTCATCGATGGCGTACAAATTCTGGCAGAAAAGAAAGTCGGGCTTTACGGATTCGATGATTTTGATTTGCTCTTGCAGAGAAGGTCTGTTTTTTGGGTCCAGGACAACTTCCGAAAAGTCGACATGACAATCCTTAAACGCACGCGTCCACCGACTCATCATGAAATCAAAGTCCGCCGTTTTAAAAACAAGTGCTTTCATGCTTTGTATAAAGAGTATGTCACTAGGACCCGGATGCTAATTTACTGGCATCCTTCGACTTATGCAAAACTAAATTAAACCGGGACTCGGTGTCCGGAAGTGACGGAGGTTGCCTCGCGGATGAGCTGATGTTTTCGAAGCAACATTCCTGCATTTGCTGCCGAAACTCGGTGTAAATCGATGCATGTTGTGAGGGCACGGCCATTGCACATACAAGGTTCTATGCATTTAATTTTAATTTTTGTGAGTGCTGTTTTAGTTAGTGGTGCGAGTATTCAGACAACCTTTGCCAAAGCGTTTTGACTCACCCCATTCGACGGGACATGTTGGACATTTGTTTGGCGTTTAATTCTCGTTCCTTTCTCAATTCATGGGTGGAGGCGCCAAAGGGAGAGATGATTATGGGAATGACTATGTCGAAGGAATGCAGGTCCCAGACGTCCTTTCAGAGCTCAATGAGTTTCATCTTTCGATCCAATGATCGAATGTAACTCATTGAAATAACACACATTATTGCAAGATTTCAGAATCATCGCTGGTCTAGGACTTGCAGAGTTGAAGAAGCAGAGGCAAGTCATCGGGATGGGAATTTTTGCTAAGGTCATTGCAGCGATAGTTTTTGTTGGAGTGCTCCCCACTCACTCCTTGGAGGCGAACGGATTTGCCGGTCTCAAAAGCCTTGCAAAATCATGCTTTGGAATTTTTGCATCTCAAAAGATCAAAACCCAAATTCCATTGGCCGAAACCGTCGATTACTTATTGGCCGATAGTCCTCAAACAATTGCAGATATTCAGGCCATTGAGGGGCTGCATCCCCTCATTCGATTTTTGACACAACATCTTCAAGAGCAGTTTCAGCTCAAATCTGAAGATCGCTTTATTCCGTCGGTTTATCGTGAGTTGAGAGAGATGGATCTCTTTCTTCGACAAAAGAATCAGACGAGTTTTCGAAAGGGAAAGGGGTTAGGATCTGATCTCTATTTTGAGATTTTGTCGGGAGATCTCAATGCCGCGGGGAGCGTTGCAGTAGTTAGAATCCGAGACAAAGGCATCGCAAAAGCCCTTTTGGATTATGCCCACTCGCGTTGGCTGAAGCTTGATGATTCAATGAAAGAGCGGCTCGATCTCTTTGAGGATCTTCTAGAAGATCCTCGCTTTGATGCCAATTCTCTTTGGCGCTGGTTGCTGAGTATTCTCAGCCAGCGATCAAGCCTGCTCGAAAGTGATGCCGAGATGTTTCAGGGAACACTCGATGAACTTTTGGGAATTGCTGCTGTGGGAAGTTTTTTCGACGATAATCCACGATTGATATTTTCTTTTGCTCAAGAATCGCGTTTCACGAAATCGCACAAGCTCTCCCCTTCTTTTGATATTCTCGCCCGATTCAGATTGGACGATGGGACCGCACGGCTATTGGCATTTTACGAAATCAAGCGAAAGGCCCAAGTGCAGAAGGCTGGCGATGTTCGTAGTCTCATTCGTTCGGCAATTGAAAAGGCATTGGCCAATGGGCAAAGGGATGCGATCGAATGGCAGGGGAGCAAAGCAAGGCATCCCGAGATTCCTGATACGCTCAAAGGTTTTGGTGTAGAACTCAATCTCATTCTTCAAGTGGATTGGACGTTTGATCATCCCATTGAGTGGATGTCGGGCGAAAGTCAGCTGCGGCGACATTCGGACGGAAGTATCGAGTTAGTGATCCCCGGCGAGTCTAAAGAAAACTCCATTCAGCGTGGTAATCTCGTGAGTGAGATCGAAAAGCTTTTACCTGCGATCAAGGGAATTGAGAACCTTGGATCCGTCTCGCTGATGACACACGAAGGCTTTGTTCTCGGAACTTTTTATTCCACAGCACGGATCCGCCCGATGATTGAGAACGACCAAACTGAAGTCGATGCGGGTTACGTCTTGGATCCAGAGTTTGTCTCTGCGGTTCAAACTCAATCGTGGATTTATGTTGTTGGACTTCAGCAAATTAGCGTTCAAAGTCAGACTGTAGATTGGAAAGCCGAAACCGTAGATGCCTATATAAATTTTCGTATTCCAACAATTCCCATTATTGCCAAGTCTGAATCAGATGCCCCCTTCACTGAAAGGTGGGAGCATGAACCTTAGGCCAGAGAGCCACTGCCGCTACGGTAGTGGGTTGAATCACGCGGCGAGAGTGTCGAGATTCTCGAGTCCATCGAGGGGGGTGACTTTGAGGTCGGGGGCAATTTTTTTGAGGATGCCTGTGAGGACTTTGCCACTTCCGACTTCTACAAAATTCTGAACTCCCAATGAGCTGATGCTTCGGATGCAGTCTTCCCATCTGACGGTTTTACTGACTTGAAGTTCCAGATTTTGCCGAATCTCATCCGGATTTTTTTGCTCACTTGCAGTGACATTCGAAAAAGTTGGAATGCTGGGAGTGCGAATCTCGACTTGATCGAGAGCATTTCGCAATTTTTTGCCTGCTCCGCTTAAAAGAGAGCAATGAAAGGGTCCAGAGACTTCGAGTTTGGTGCCCATTCGAATTCCAAATTCTTTGACTCGGCTCGCCGCTTTATCGATGGCTGGCATAGCTCCTGAGATCACCACTTGGCCTGGATTGTTGAGCACTGAGACCTCAAGCACTTGGTTCGTCTCTTGATGGATCGCTTCGCAAAGTTTTTGTGCATTATCGATCGTGCAGCCGATGAGTGCGAGCATTCCTCCCTGACCTGAGGGCACAGCAGATTCCATAAGCTGCCCTCTCAAATGAACGAGTTTGACTGCATCCGAAAATTTGAGTGCATCGGCATACACGAGAGCGGAATATTCACCGAGCGAATGTCCCGTCGCATATTGCGCGGATTTGCCTTTGCTCTTGAGCCATCGACCCATCGCCGTGCTGACGGTGAGGAGCGCAGGCTGAGTAATTTCTGTAAGTTTAAGTTTCTCGGCGGGCCCGTCCTTTAAAATATTGGAGAGCGAGAACCCTAAGCACGCATCGGCTTCGCGGAGAGTTTCCAAAAAAATGGGTTCAAAATCCGAAAACTTTTGCGCCAATGCATAACCCATCCCTACAGACTGGGATCCTTGGCCAGGAAAGAGATAGCAAATAGAAGTCATCAGTTGTCTCTTCCACAAATTCTGTGGAAGAGACAACTATAAATAATAGATAGAAATAATTACGGAGTATCCCAGGTCCATAGAGCGGGATTTTGATCATGAAATCCCATAGAACTGGTGGTCCAAGACTTGGCTCGAGCCACGGCTTGATCGACTTGGATAATTCCAAATCCATATTTGTTACTCTTACCCTTGGACTGAGCCACGACAGATCCGTTCATGAGCTTTTCGAGATCCTCAACTGTCAAGAATGGGCTCACTTGCAACAGAAGCGCAATGACACCGGAGACATGGGGTGTGGCCATGCTGGTGCCGGAATAATACTCCCAAGCTCCACCCGGAACCGACGAATAAACGTTGAGTCCAGGTGCTGAGATTTCAGGCTTCGTATGGAATTTGGGAATATAGTATTTTCCAAACTCCACAACGGGACCGCGGCTGCTAAATGAAGTCACTTTCAGATTTTCGTCCACAGCGCCAACAGCGTAGGCAAAGGGATAAGCGCCAGGCGCTCCGACGGTAAAATAGAAGCCCGAGTTTCCTGCGGCAAAACTGGGGAAAATGTTAAATCGTCTCCAGTTGCGAACCACATTTCTAAATCCATAAAAGAACATGGAGCTCGCTCCCCAAGAATTGCTGACAATTCGTGGAGCATCATTGGTATTGGGATCTTCGTCGGGATCCATCATCCATTCCATTGCTTTGAGCAAGCGAGCGGTTTCGGCAGAGCCTTTGGAGTCAAAGACTTTGGCCATAATGATTTTGGCGCCTGGAGCGACTCCGATTTGGCGACCACTCGCATCACCGCCGACGATCGTTCCTGAAACGTGAGTGCCGTGACCGTGATAGTCTTTGTTGTCGTTATCAGCAGTGAAGTCCTTTTGAAGTAGAATCTTTCCCTTCAAATCCGGATGATCTGCATCTACGCCTGTATCGATCACTCCCACCACAACGCCAGAGCCGTCGATTTTTTCGGCCCATGCGGATGGAGCGTTAATTTTTTGCAAGCCGTAGGTCAATTTGCTTTCATCAGTTTTGTTCGCACCACTGGCTTTCATGGGTTGTTCAAAAGGAATCACCGCATTTTCGATGATTGCTTCAACGTTTGAATCTCGTGCCAAGCGATCGAGTTCGCGCTGAGTGACTGGCGCGACAAGAGCGTTTGAAGCCCAGAGAACTTCGGTGCGAGCAGCGCCCTGCAGGAGTCCATGAGAGGGGAGTAAGCGTCCCGCCTCCGAAATCAAAAATCGAGAGACCTCGGATTTTTCTGCGGCCACAGCTTGATGAGTGATGAACTGAGATCGATCCTTAAAGGGCTGAGCCTTCAAAAAGACGATGACACTTCGAGTTTCACTGGCGATTTGCGATCGGCCAGAGACCGTTTTCCATGCTTCGAGCCGCTGATCAATAAAAGCCTCAGCAAAGACGAACGAGATTGTTGATATAAGTACTAAGACGCCTGAGGCCAGTATGGCTCCGGCATTCTTCCAATATGACATTAAAGTTTCCTCCCCTAAGCTAAGAGTTTAAGGGAAGCAGCGCCCCACCGACGAGAGAGATTCAACAAGAATCCAAAATACTTACACTGCATTGCGGTGACGGATTGCGCAGTTTTTTATTGGGGCCTTTACACTGGGCGCTCGCTGACATTAGTTTGTTTTTTCACGAAGTGGCCCTGTGGCGGAACTGGTAGACGCACAGGACTTAAAATCCTGGGTCTCGAAAGGGGCGTGCCGATTCGATTTCGGCCAGGGCCACATTCCACTCCCATCTCATTCCATTGGTGTCAGACGAGGTCAGGCAAGGTCAGGGGACTTGTATCTCTTCTTCCGAATACTTTGAGATTCGAAAGGAAGTAAAAAACGTGAATCAACTTTATAGCCCCCCGTCTTTAACCGATGTCCTCATTGTGGATGATGATGAGGTCCTCGTCTCAGTGTATACCGAATATCTCGCGGATAGTGACCTTCGGGTCAGAAGTATAACGCAACCGGATGCAGCACTCGAACAGGTGGCGAGATTTTCTCCTCGATCGATTGTTGTCGATCTCAACATGCCTCGAATGAACGGCATTGAGTTTTTGGAGAATGCCGGAAAGTCACTCACCCAAATGCCCCCCTGTATTCTCGCCTCCGCCTATAGCGAGATGGACTATCAAAGAGCGATGCGTGCGGGAGTGAGCCTTGTGCTCCGTAAGCCCTTTAGATTCGAAAGACTTGCGCAAGTACTTCGCTCCACGATCGGTATGCGTACGGGGACGAGTCCCCGAAAATACGTTCGCGTTCCGATGAAGGGCGAAGTCAGTATTTCGGGCCTTAAATTTAACCTCACGGATTTAGGGATTGGAGGAATGGCAGTTTTTCATGCGGCCGGAATTCCCATAGCACCCAAAGAAAGCGTGCAGATCATTTTGAGGGATACACTCGCCAATTCTATTTGTTTGAACGGCTCTTGTGCTTGGGTCTTGGACGGGAAAATGGGAGTCGAATTTAACAATCTTGATGACCAACAGCGCCTGCAGGTTTTGCTCTTAGCGTCTCAAGCCGCGCAAACGATAGGCTCCTCTTAGAAGCAGGCGTTGTCTGTTTCAAAGTCAATGAATCCAAGGGGTACGCTCGTGGAGCCACCAGGCGTTGTGATGACGGCATCAAACTTCATTCGAGCTTGTCCAAGGCCTGAGTTATAACACTGAGTGTTTGCCGGATTGGTGAGTGTAAATCGATTGGAGGAGTTGTTGCAGCCTCCATTGGCCGCGGCGCCGGTGTAGTACATTCTAAAGTACCTTTGCCCATTGTCCGTGTGAACCGTCGCCGAGAACGGACACAAGCTCTGGCAAGCCGCAATCCCACGATTGATGAGGCTCTGATATCCGGCCACATCATTGCACGCGATACTCACTTGGGCATCATTCATAGTTCCGAGATTCATGGGCGTAGGATCTGTATAAGTTGTCACTATAAACTCAAAAAATCTATTCCATGCATAGTTACAGCCACTTCCAGGATTGTCGCGAAACTGCGTGATGGTGTCAGTTCTACGAAGTCGCATCCTTTGATCGCCTGACAAGAAGTTATGTGGCCCCGAGCGCTGGCCAAAAGGAGTAGCCTCACAATAACCAGTGGAGATAAAGGCATTTGCATTGGCTCCTTCTATGGCGACATTAGGTGCTGAACGGCGATAGATATTGGCTGTAAATCTCAAGGACTCAGTCGCGGAGATTGGAACAATCCCAATGATCTTTGCAGGACTCGTCGACGTGTAGTTGGCACCCAGGGTGACTTGGGGCTGACAAGAATTAGGATTAGTAATGATGACCGTGCTTGGAGTCTGAGCATCTCGCGTCCAAGTGGCATTTGTTCCCGTACAAAATCCTGCGTAATCAGCCGGAAACTGCAACGCCAGAGCTTGGGTGGGGCCTGCCGTAAAGTTGGAACTTCGATCAACGTAAGAGATTGTCCCCCCCGTATTGTTATTATTGTTGTTGTCATCTGTATTGCCCGTTCCCTGAGGTGCCGGATTGACAAGCTGTTGATTGAGGCCGGCGCGCATCTCCTCTTCGGATCCGCAAGCGGCCGCCAACAGGGCGATAACTAAGATTGATAATAGAACACGATATGGAACGACCGTACGCACTAAACTTCCCATGCGACGGGATAAAGTTGCAACTCGAGTGCCACGACAAAATGGCTTTTAAAAGCGTTTTAATGGGCTCTGGAAGGGGTTTGGCCGGATACTTCTTGCGGGTTCTGTAATCAATGCAGACTTCTCTCGCTAGAACTGATCTCTCACAAACGCTAGATTGCGCGCCTATGGCTTTGATTCAGGCAGGACAACTCAGGCCACTCATCGAATCGCGCGAGCAGAGCCTTGTCATTCTCGACTGTCGGTTTGATCTCAAAGATCCAAGTTCTGGTGAGAGATTGTACGAACAAGGTCATATTCCCCAAGCGATCTATGTTCATTTGGATCGCGATCTTTGTGGGCCCCTCACATCTCAAACAGGAAGACATCCGATCCCTTCCGTCGAGGATTTGTCACAGAAGTTTTCGTCCTGGGGAATCACTTCAGGTGTGCAGGTGATTTGTTACGATGGAGGAGACTTGGCTTTTGCAGCAAGAGCTTGGTGGCTACTCAAATGGCTTGGACACGAAACCGTCTCTGTACTCGATGGGGGTTACAAAATCTGGACGGACATGGAGTATGAAGTATCGACGAACCAGCCTGTGGTTCGTCCTCAAGTTTTTAGAGCGCGAGTCAATCAGGCGGCACTCGTCCAAACGGAGCAAGTGGTTAAAGGGATTAGTCCTCTCATCGATGTGCGTGACCCTCAGCGCTTTCGGGGAGAAGTCGAGCCCATCGATCCAGTAGCAGGGCATATCCCTGGAGCTCAGAATTTGTTTTTTAAAGAACTCATGAATTCCAATGGTCTCCTGAAATCTCCCGTAGAAATACAAAAAATTTTGAAGCCTTATTTTAAAGATGACTCGCCGGTTTTTTATTGCGGAAGCGGAGTGACCGCTTGTGTGGCGCTTTTGGCAGCAGAAGAGGCGAGTCTTTTGGGTGCTCGTCTCTATGGAGGTTCATGGAGTGAATGGATCAGAGACCCCTCACGAGGGACGATCAAAAATTCTCTCTAATATTTTCAAAAAAGAGTTTTGATCTAAGTAATCTTTAATCAGATTTTTGGCTCCCATACTGGAGAGAATGTTGGGATCGCGATGATCTGTGACCCCAACAAAATCAATGCCGAGCTGTTGAGTGGCCAAAAAATCCCAACGGCCATCCCCGACATAGACGACTCTTTGAAAGGACTCAACTCCATGGGTTTCGCGAGCTCTCTCGATCGCTCGACGCACAATTCCTGCTCTTGCCAAATGATCATCGGCGTAAGCGGCGGGCAAACTCTGAGTCGGCAGCGAAGCTCGAGAGAGTTTAAAAAGCGCGGAGGGCTTCCATGCCCCAGTCGCAATGGCCACGTGGGTTTTTCTAAATGCACGAGGGATCGCAGACAATATCTCCGGCGAACCCGCAACAGGATTGAACGAATCCGGCACTCGTTCGGCGTGTTTATTGAGATTCTGAACAAAGCGCTTTTGAAAATTCAATATTTCTAAGGTTGTTGGTCCCTGGCCCCGCCGCTCTTTGAGGAGTTCGTCTAAAATTCCCGAATCAGTCGACTCGGCATAGTCACTCCAGTTGGTGCTGACATCTTTGATTCCAAACTCCTCAGCCATCGATTGTGCAAAGCAGGCTTCATCCGCCTCGTTGGTGCGAGTGAGAGTTCCATCGATATCAAAAATCACGAGCTGCATACGCTCACCCTAGTGGGATTCTGGGTCGTTGGTAAATTGGGCTTTTCAAGGGCTCGAGCTTATTGCAGAGTCTCCTCATGTTGACCGTGGGGCTTGGGATCGCCGTTTTTTTAGCAGCCGTTGTCTCCTATTATATGGGTGTGCAAAGAGCCCGTAAGCGAGGGGATGCGCTTCTTAAAGAGCAGAGTCAGATTTTGGATACTTTTAAGGCGATGTCTGCCGAAGTTTTGAATGCGAACTCGCAAGCTTTTTTTACGATGGCCAAAGCTCAGTTTGAAGGACTGCAGGACGTGGCCAAAAAAGATTTTGAAGCTCGCCAGTCCAATATCCATGACCTCGTCAAACCAGTGAGAGAATCTCTGGAAAGAGTGGATCACAAAATCCAAGAAATGGAAAAGGCTCGTGCGCGTGCGGATGAGACGGTGTTTCAGCAAGTGCGCTCTTTGCTCGAAGCTCAAAAAGATCTTCGCTCTGAGACAACTCAGCTCGTTGCCGCTTTGAGAGCGCCTCAAGCTCGTGGTCGTTGGGGTGAAATTCAACTTAAGCGAGTGGTCGAAATGGCAGGAATGTTAGAATTCTGTGACTTTGTGACCCAAGCATCGACGAACTCCGAGGACGGTCGATTGCGCCCTGATTTGATTGTGAGACTTCCGGGGGGAAAGCGGATTGTTGTCGATGCCAAAGCACCCCTCATGGCTTTTTTGGATGCGCTTCAGGTTCAGACACCCGAAGCAAAAATTCAAAAACTCGCGGAGCACTCGCGCCATGTGCGTCGCCATATTGAGCAGTTATCTCGTAAGGCCTATTGGGATCAGTTTAATCCGGCGCCTGAGTTTGTGGTTTTGTTTATGCCAGGAGAGCATTTTTTTGGTGCAGCATTGGAGCAAGATCCTTCTCTCATCGAAGCCGGTGTCAGTCAAAATGTGATCTTAGCAACTCCGACGACGCTGATTGCGCTCTTGAGATCAGTGGCCTACGGATGGCGGCAAGAAAAGCTTACCGAAAATGCGCGTGTGATGGGAGAGCTTGGGCGAGATCTCTATAAAAGAATTTCGGATATGTCGGTTCACTTTGCGCGTACAGGAAAAGCTCTCGAGGCTGCGACGGATTCTTACAACAAAACTGTGGGAAGTCTCGAGACTCGCGTTCTTGTTTCTGCTCGAAAATTCAAGGAACTTGGAGCCGCCACCACTGAGACTCTCGAGACCTTGCCCGTTGTGGATCAACGCCCTCGAATTTTGACCGCTCCCGAATTGCAGAGTTCAAGCTCGTCGCCAGAAAACTAGATTCAATCCGCACATTTTCCAATCATTGACCTCTGGCCCAAACATCAGCTTTGGTTGAGGGGATGGATTCAGAGAAGTACGTACAGTGGCATAAGGAATGTTCAAAAAGCCCTGAGGAGTTTTGGGCGGCCCAGGCTCGCCGGATTTCATGGGCTCAGCCCTGGTCGCGAGTCAAAAATACTCAGTTCAAAAAGCCGGTGAGTATTCGTTGGTACGAAGGAGGCAAGCTCAATGCCTCTTTTAATTGTATTGATCGGCATCTTCCTCAGCGCGCTCAACAGGTCGCATTTTTTTGGGAGCCCGATGATCCTCAAGCTCTCGCCAAGCAAATCACTTACCAAGAGCTGTATGATTCGGTTTGTCGGCTGAGCAATATTCTTCGCGAACAAGGAGTCAAAAAAGGTGATCGAGTCACGATTTATATGCCGATGATTCCAGAAGCAGTGTATTCGATCTTGGCGTGCGCACGGATTGGGGCGGTCCACTCCGTGATTTTTGGCGGCTTCTCCCCGGATGCGATCGCGGATCGAATTGAGGATTGTGAGTCAGACTATGTCATCACGGCTGATGAGGGGCGGCGTGCGGGCAAGACCATCGCTCTCAAAAAAAATGTAGATGAAGCTCTCAAAAAGGCACCTCGAGTCAAACAGACTTTCGTGTTCAAAAACACGGGAGGTTCCATTGAGTGGGATCCCAAGCGCGATCTCTGGATCCATGAGCGATGGAACGCAGTCTCCGGTCATAGTGCTCCCGAGTTCATGGATGCCGAGGATCCATTGTTTATTTTGTACACCTCGGGCTCCACCAATAAGCCCAAAGGGGTGCTGCATACCACGGGTGGTTATCTCGTCTATGCCTCAATGACTCACGAGCTTGTTTTTGACTATCAGCCAGGTGAAGTTTATTGGTGCACGGCGGATGTGGGATGGGTCACTGGTCATAGTTATATTGTTTATGGACCGCTGAGTAACGGAGCGACGAGTGTTTTGTTTGAAGGCGTGCCGACGTATCCAGACGCCTCTCGATTTTGGCGAGTGATTGATAAGTACAAAGTAAATATATTTTATACCGCGCCGACGGCGCTACGCGCTCTCATGCGTGAGGGCGACGACTTGGTCAAAAAGGCCTCTCTGAAGACGCTGCGAATTTTAGGAACCGTTGGCGAGCCGATCAATCCAGAGGTGTGGCTTTGGTATCATCGTGTTGTCGGGGGAGAACGTTGCCCAGTCGTCGATACATGGTGGCAAACCGAAACGGGAGGGATTTTGATTTCGCCTTTGCCTGGAGTGACAAAGCTCAAGCCTGGCTCGGCCACGTTGCCATTTTTTGGAATCCATCCGCAAATCGTCGACACCGAGGGGCGAGAGTTGAAGGGGCCTTGTGAAGGCAATCTTTGCATCACGGACTCTTGGCCTGGGCAAATGCGAACAGTCTACAAAGATCACGATCGATTTGAGCAGACGTACTTTAGCACTTATCCCGGGAAGTATTTTACCGGCGATGGATGCCGCCGAGATGAAGATGGATACTATTGGATCACCGGACGCGTGGATGATGTCATCAATGTGTCGGGGCATCGACTCGGCACTGCCGAAATTGAAAGCGCACTTCTCGAGCATCAGGCCGTGGCCGAAGCTGCGGTGGTAGGATTTCCTCATGACATCAAAGGGCAGGGAATTTATGCCTACGTTACTCTCAAGGCTGCTATTGCGCCCAGTGATCAGCTCAAAATAGAACTCGTTCAGACCGTCCGGCGAGTCTTAAGTCCCATGGCGAGCCCAGACAAAATTCAGTGGGCGCCTGGCCTCCCCAAAACAAGGTCAGGAAAAATCATGAGGCGCATTTTGCGAAAGATTGCAGAAGGCCAAACAGACAATCTCGGGGATACAACAACCTTGGCTGATCCGGGAGTCGTCGCAGAACTTCTGGGCGCGAGGGCTTTAGCCTAAATCCGCTGTTGTATTCTCCCTACATCCTTGCTCTAGAGTCTCATTTAAAGCTGTTTTTTTTGTGGCATGCACCTTGCTCTATGGACTCTCTCAGGAGGAGAGAATGTTATGAGATTGAGTCTAATCGTTGGATTTATAGGGGTGGGGTTCCTGATGAGCGCAGCGGGGCTGATGGCCCAGGAGCAAGCTAAGAAGGCCGCTTCCGAACTCGGAGAAGTCGGTGCCGCGCGAATGCGAGGAGGATGGAATGGCCCAGGAGGTGGCGGAATCGGAGGTGGAGGGGATCTCTCGTACCAACTCGATCGCATTGAGAGAAAGATCGACAAGCTCACTCGACTCCTGGAGGACGAGCCTGGATTTGGCCATCAGGTGAGAGAGGTCGAGTCGCGAGTGGATATGCAATGCATGAGCTCAGTTTTGGATTCGTTTTCTCGGTTTGATGACAAGCTTCAAGCCGCCAAAACCTGTCGAACTCCCGGAGAGAGTCTGTTGGTGGGATGTCGGCTTGTTGAGAGTCTCCATGATCAAAACTGCGTCAGTCGCGTGGTGGACTCATTCACACGATCGGATGGGCGCGCTCAAGCAGTAGAAGCCTGCCGAATTCATAAGTACGTTTGCGAATACTAACTCTGCGTCATAAAATTGAGCCTTCATGATTTCTTAAAGATCCCTTGAGGATTGATCATGAAGGCTTAATTTTTTTTGCGCGCCCTCCTTTTAGACTCAAGGTGAATGTATTTAGGGGATTTTCACATTCATTCTCAGTTTAGTGACGGCAGTTTGTCGATTCCTGAGATCGTAGACAATTTTGGATCGAGAGGTTTTGGAGCGATTGCCATTACTGATCATGCCTGCGAAGAAGTTTCACCTGTTGGTCGATTGGCTCACTATGCAGGCAAGACTCTCACTCGAGCTACATTTCCACTTTACCAAGAGATCTTGAAGTCCGAGATCAAGCGCGCTTGGAGTGAATATGGGATGGTACTGATCCCAGGAGTGGAACTGACCAAAAATTCTCTCTTCAATCACCGATCAGCACATATTGTGGCCTTAGGAATGAGTGATTGGATTGATCCGCATCTGGATCCCAAAGAAATGGCCCGAGAAATTAGAGATCAGGGAGGACTCGCGATTGCCGCGCATCCACTTTCTCCGTCACCGCTGAAAAATAGACCGTACTACCTTTGGGATCGGCGCCATGAACTCAAAGACGAATTTGACGCCTGGGAAGTTACTTATGGTGCGCAGATGCTCTCCGAGGTGATGGATTCTGGGTTGCCACGAATCGCCAGCAGTGATCTCCATCGACCCGAGCAAATTCGTTCATGGAAGACGGGATTAAAATGCGCTCGGGCGCAAGAGTCAATTTTTCAGGCTATACGCGAACAAGAAATATCGATTGAATATTATCAAGGAGAAGAAACGCGTGCATTTGATCTGGGTCTTAGGCCTCTTGGTTTGGGGAGGCGCCTTTGGGCTCAGCCTCTGGGGAACTGGGCTCGCACTTAATCATTTAAGAGGTTCAAAACGACGAGTTTCTTGTGGTCCCCCTATTTCAATTCTCAAACCACTTAAGGGCCTGGATCCTGGTCTTAAAGAAAATCTAAAGAGCTTTTTTGAACTCACCTATCCTCGATTTGAAATCATCTTTTGTTTGGAATCCTTTCATGATCCCGCCTTTCCAGTTATCGAAAGCTTGAAGAGCGACTATCCACATACGGACGTAAAAATATTGGTGGGCCGTTCAAAAGAGAGTCTCAACCCTAAAGTAAGTAACCTTCTCAAGGGCTACAAAGAAGCTGCTTTTGATCATTTGCTCATCAGTGACTCGAATGTACGAGTCCGCACTGATTATTTGTCGAGTCTGATTTCACATTGGGACTCTCAAGATATTGGTTTGGTGACTGCAGGTGTTGTTGCAGATTCGTCTGAGCCATGGGGGAGTCGATTGGAAGCACTGAGTCTCAATGCTCAGACACTTCGGTGGATTTTCATTCTCAGCAATTCCGGAACCCCTCTTGTGATGGGAAAGTCCATGTTCTTTCGACGATCAACTTTTGAGCGCTTTGGAGGCCTCCAGGCTTTGGGGCGCTATCTGGCCGAAGACTATATGGCAGGATTTGCACTCAGACGGTTGGGCCTCAAAATCGTTCAATCGCATGAGCCTTTGAGGCAGTTTTTGGGAGATGCAAAATTGTCATCCTATTGGAGTCGCCAAGTGCGCTGGGGCAGGATCCGACGAATGACCTCTCCCCATACGTTTATTTTGGAACCCCTCAGTTTTTGTGCAGTGAGTGGCATGATTGGGGCCCTGGCAGCGAGTGCAACCAGAATTTCGTCCTTTGCTTCATTTTTGATCCTTCACTGTCTCACTTGGTTTTGTGCCGATTTACTTATGAATCTTAAATTTGATCGTCGATTGGATTGGAAGTTTCCTGCTGTGTGGTGCTTAAGAGAGATCTTGAATCTTCCGATTTGGTTGTGGCCACTGTTGAGTCGAAGTGTTTTGTGGCGGGGTCATGCACTCAAAATTCTTCCGGGTGGAGAACTTGAGCGAGCCTAAATTGCTCAAAAACCTGGAGCGTCGGCGCCGGCATCGACCCAACGCTGATAAAGACCGGATCTGATGGTTTGGTCTTTGTTGACCCAGATTCCACCCTTCGGATTTTGGGGATCCACTGTATGAAACGTCACTTCAACTTCGAGAAGGAGAATACGATTTGGCGTGTAGGCGGTGAGTCCCAGATAAAGTTCATAATTGCGACCGAGATTGTTGAGGCCCGGCACTCTCGAAAAATCCGGATTAAACGGATGAGCGCGGATGGCTTCTGCGATTCGCTTTCGATTGAGTTGCACATAGGTCGCATTAAATCGATCCCTCGGATACTGATCCAGCATGAAGCGTGTCAGTGTGGAGGCCACTTTTTTAGGTCCATTTTTAAATCCCAGTGCGAGCAGATATTCTCCGGGCCTGTAAGGGTAGCCGTACTGCGGTCTCAAAAAACTAATGAATCCCTGGCCGCCCAGTAACTCATCGTAAGTTCCTCCTTCGGCGATCCAAATCACTTTGGGTCTCGCGTCGTAAAAAATTGCGGAATCAAATGGAACTTCAAACTCTCTGACTTTGAGAGGGTCGCTTTGAACTGAGGCCTGATGAATCAAAAACTCTCGACAAAAGACGGGCTCCGCAGCGTTCAGAAAGTGCGAATGCAAAAGTGCCCACGTAAAAAGGCTGAGCCAAATCAAATGTCGGTTCACCATTCCCACGACCATGGTTTTTTCGCCTATTCGAGGGAATGTCTAGAGTCGAGTGAGTTAAGACTGACAGGCCGCGGACAAAAAAAAGCGCCCCCATTTTTGGGGGCGCTTTTACTTCGAATCAATTGATTCAATTCTCTTTTAAACAACCGCGCGGGGACGATTGTCGTGACTCGATGTATTCGCCATCGATGTCGCTGAACATCCACCGATGCGCATTCCGTAGAAGGATCGGTACACAAAAAAGAGAGCAATTACAAAAAAGACGAGTCCAAACGCGATCAAGAAAGTGGGCTTTCCTGGATCGGCAGCACCCGTGGCGAGAGCTGCATCTTTAGCTTCGGCAGCATATTTGTGTGCAATCTCAACGGCCAAGAGTCCGAACAGCGTGGTGAACTTGATGATCGGATTGAGCGAAACAGAAGAGGTGTCTTTAAACGGATCGCCCACTGTATCACCAACCACACAAGCCGCATGGAGTGCTGAGCCTTTATCTTTGAGGTCAACTTCGACAACTTTCTTCGCATTGTCCCAAGCTCCACCTGCATTCGCCATAAACATCGCCTGAAACAATCCAAACGCCGCAATAGAGATGAGGTAGCTCGCAAAGAAGGATTCATCAAAGAAGGCAAATGCGAGAGTCATAAAGAAGATCACGCCAAAGATATTGACCATTCCCGCCTGAGCGTACTGGGTACAAATCTTAACGACTTCTTTAGAGTTTTCCACAGAGGCTTTCTCTTGAGAGTCGAGGCGGATGTTCTTTTTGATAAATTCCACCGCTCGATAGGCTCCTGTTGTCACAGCTTGAGTCGCTGCACCTGTGAACCAATAAATCACGGCTCCACCGCAGATCAAGCCCAGCAAGATCTTAGGATCAACGAGATTGAGATTCAAATTGAGCATCAAAATGATCGAAAAGATCATCGTTGTCGCCCCAATCACCGCAGTACCAATCAAAACGGGCTTTGCCGTCGCTTTGAAGGTGTTTCCTGCCGAATCATTTTCTTCGAGCAAATGCTTTCCGCGCTCAAAGTTGGGAGCGAATCCAAAATCTCTTTGGACTTCGTTCTTAATATTGGGAACGTTCTCAATTTGAGACAGTTCAAAAACGGACTGAGCGTTATCTGTCACGGGTCCATACGAATCGACCGCAATGGTGACAGGTCCCATCCCAAGCATTCCAAAGGCCACAAGACCAAAGGCAAAGATTTCGGGATAGATCATATAAGCGCCGAGACCTTGCAAGCTCACCCAGTACGAAACAAGCATGAGAGCCGCAATCGTAATTCCCTTCCAGAAGGCCGAGAAGTTACCAGCAACTAAACCCGACAAAATATTGAGCGAGGCGCCGCCTTCGCGAGAAGAAGCGACGACTTCGGCCACATGTCGTGAATGGGCTGAGGTAAAGGCTTTGGTGAATTCTGGGATGATCGCTGCGGCCAAGGTTCCGCAAGAGATGATCGCCGAAAGTTTCCACCAGAGTCCGCCTTCCATTCCGCCGAGCAACAAGTCAGAGACAACGAAGGTGACGATGATCGACACAATCGAAGTCACCCAAACCAAGCTGGTCAGAGGAATTTCGAAGTTAAAATGCTCAGCCTTTCCAAACTTGGCCACAGACCAAGCGCGGTTGATCCAGTAAGAGCAGAGCGAAGTCAAAATCATCAGGATACGCATCACAAAAATCCAAACGATGAATTTGGCTTGAAACAATCCCTGATCCGCAAGCGCCATCGTGGCTCCTGTGGTGGGGTCTTTGCTCATTCCAACCGCCAAGATAATAAAGGTAATGAGTGCCACACCTGTGACACCGTAGGTTTCAAATCCGTCTGCTGTCGGACCGACCGAGTCTCCCGCATTGTCACCGACGCAGTCAGCGATCACACCAGGATTTCGCGCATCGTCTTCTTTAATCTTAAAGACGATCTTCATGAGGTCTGAACCAATATCTGCGATCTTGGTAAAGATACCGCCGCAGATTCTGAGAGCCGCGGCTCCCAAGGATTCGCCGATCGCAAATCCAACAAAACACGCACCGGCGTGGGCGGGATCGATAAACAGCAAAATGATGAGCATCATGATCAGCTCTACGCAGATCAAGAGCATTCCAATCGACATTCCGGATCGAAGAGGAATATCCATCACCGGGAAGGCTTTGCCCTGAAGCGAAGAAAACGCGGTTCGAGAATTAGCGAGGGTATTGATTCGCATTCCAAACCAGGCCACTCCAAAGGAGCCCAAGACCCCAATGACCGACCACAGCAAAATCAAACCTGTGCTTCCGAGGTCCAAATCTCGAAGGGAGTAAAAATAATAGAAGATGGCTCCACCGACCAAAACTTCGAGGACGATGAGCATCTTGCCCTGCTGAATCATATAAGTTTTGCAGGTTTCGTAGATCAGGCTCGAAACTTCGAGCATCGATTTGTGCGCAGGCAATGCTTTAATCTTGATGTATTCCATCACACCAAAAAGAACGCCGAGACCGATAATTAAAAAGCCCCAGGTAAGCATTGTTGTTCCGGAGATTTCACTGCCGAAGACAGTGAACATCGTATTCAGATCAGGCATTTTTAAAGAAACATCTCCTGACGCCCAAGCCGGAAGGCTTCCGAGCATCAAAAAGGAGAGTGTCCAAAAAAATGAACGAGTAATTTTGAGACCTTGGTTCATGAATTTTGACCCCTTTATTTGGTTAATCTTAACCCTCAAGAGTTAATAAAGAGCGTCTCAAGGTGTCAAAGCCAAATAAGGTCAAAATCAATCGAGCGACGACCAAGTGGTCTTGATCGTGATGCCCGACGCACTCAACTCATCGACATAGAGACGATTGTTGAGTGCAGACTCCAAGGGAACAACACCCTTTTGAGCCTGACCCCGAACCCCATGAATCAAAACAAGGGCTGCCGGAAAGGCCGTGGTTCTTTCCATAGCCGTAAAACCCGTCTTTGCGTCCTGAAAGTCCATTAAATCATAGACTACTTGAGCGGGCTTTCCCCCTTTGAGGCCCTTACAAGTTGCACGCAATACAACCAAATCATGATCCTCAGGAAAGTCGATCTTGGCAGGGACGACGGCATGAAACAGATCGCGCGGAACCACCGGAGTACCATTGACTGACACGGGATTGAGATCCAAGAGGCCCAAATCCAGCATACACTTCATTTTGTCGTAATGACCTTTGTAGCGGACAGTCTTGTAGTCGTAGTTTTTGACTTTGCCTTCGAAGGTCCAAGGGCAGGTCGACGATCCACCCGTCGTCACAAAGGCTTCGCAGCGTCCCACGGGAGGAGCAAACTCGAGGTCCTCAAGCTCGCTAAAGGTGTCAACGGAGACTCGTTTGCCGTTTCGGATGATCCATGCTTTTCCAAAATATTCATTGGTGAGTCCTTTAATACTAAACACCAATTTATATCCGAGTGGGGGACGAGGGTTTTGTGCCAGGCCTCCGCAGCGAACAGAAACACTTTCGCAGCTGTCGAGTTCTTGGATTCCAAGAGCCGCAAGCGTATTGCCGAGACCAGGAGCCAGCCCGCAGTCGGGCACTATCGAGATGCCCTTTTGCTGAGCGCGCTCGTTGAGCTTGAGTTGTGCCAAAACCACATCCGTATTGCCGCCAAGGTCCACGAGGCAAATCCCTGCTTCAATTGCCGCAAGCGTAATGCCTTCATTAAATTCATAAGAGGTGGCGCTCAAACATCCATCAATCTGCGAAAACAACGCGCGCAGCGATTCGGGAGATTTGGCATCCACTTTTTGTCCTTTAGCAAGGGGCCGACCAAAAAGTTGATTGAGGCGATCCGCCGCTTTCTGCGCCGTTGCCTCAGAGATATCTGCCATGATGATCGATTCGGCTTGTCCCCATCGACCCAAAAAATACCCACCGGCGGTTCCCTGCATTCCCGCACCGAGGACAGCAAACTTCTTCATTGGTCCTTTGGACATAAATCTCTCCTTGGCTATGATTGGTAAAAAGGTTTTGCTGGCCAGGCAAGTAAAGGATCATCTGGATGAGTCAAATTTTTGAAGATCGTACACACGCTGGTCGGGAACTCGCAAAGGCCCTTCAGCTTAAACCTCGCAAAAACCCACTGATCCTTGCACTTCCTCGTGGGGGAGTGCCGGTAGCGGCCGAAGTTTGCAAAGTTCTCAAAGTTCCAGTCGATATGATTTTTGTTCGCAAATTGGGGGCGCCTTTTAATCAAGAACTCGGAATCGGCGCTCTCGTCGAAGGGACTCCTCCTCAAATTTTTTTGAATGAAGATCTCGTCAAAGTTCTCAAAGTAGATGTGGATCATATTGAGCAAGAAAAATACCGCCAACTCGAGCGCATGAAGGATCAGCAAAAGACTTATCGAAAAGGAAACGTCCGCGCTTCTGCGAGTGGACGCGAAGTCATCTTAATTGACGATGGGATCGCGACGGGGGCTTCTGTCCATGCAGCTCTCAAAGCACTCAAGTCCGAAAAGCCTCACTCGATCACGCTCGCTGTTCCTGTTTGTGCGGCAGACACATTGCAATCTCTCAAAAAAGAAGTGGATGAGGTCATCTGCCTTTTGGAACCCAAGAATTTTAAGGCGGTAGGTCAATTTTACCGCAACTTTCATCGCGTCGAAGACCAAGAGGTCATTCGACTTGTGGGCGGTTAA
>JACCDG010484736.1_pt1 | contig 36541 bp, 57 predicted proteins | sample 7442471 | NCBI WGS metagenome assembly JACCDG01 (sample SAMN15323444, study PRJNA562643) | freshwater metagenome | isolation source: river surface water | place: USA:Blue River Watershed | collected 2017-08-17 | reverse complement strand
GCACGTGGTTACATCCTAAACTTCAAGGGTGGTCTGACTTATAAGTGTCACAACTGTGGTTTGTCTTGCAACTTTGGTAACTTACTGAAGCGTGTTAATGCAAGCCTGTATGATGAGTATGTGTTGGAACGTTACAAAGAAAACGCATCCAAGTATACTGATCACAAAGACGTTGGTAAATTCATCCCCGAAACTAAAGCACCTGCTGTGCTTGAATGGGAAGATGATGTTCTTTCGTCTGTTCATAGACTCGATCGTTTAGATCGCAGTCACCCAGCGGTAAAGTACGCACTGAACCGTAAAATCCCAGAAGATAAGTTGAACCTTCTTTACTTCGCTCCGAAGTTCAAGAAGTTTGTAAACTCATTTCAACCTAAATTTGAAGAGCCTATTCAGGGTGACCACCCTCGCATGATCATCCCGTATTTTAACAAACATGGTAAATGTTTTGCTATCGGTGCGCGAGCATACGGTGACGAGACGCCTAAGTATTACACCATCAAAGTTGGTGAAGAAGTGGAGAAAATATATGGACTTGACAGAGTTGACTACTCAAAACGAATTTACGTGGTGGAAGGACCAATCGACAGTTTGTTTCTTCCGAATGCAATCGCTGTTTCAGGAGCAAGTTTTGATACCCCTATCATTCGTCAGCTTCTCACTAATGCAACGCTTGTAATGGATAACGAACCAAGAAATAAAGACATTGTCCGCCAGCTTGGTAAATATATTGACCTTGGTTATAACGTTGTTATGTATCCAGATACAGTGGAAGAAAAAGACATTAATGACATGATCAAGGCTGGAAGAACCCCAAGTGAGGTTTTGAACCTCATAAATACAAATACCTTCGCAGGTATGGAAGCTAAATTGAAATTCGCAGATTGGAAAAAAGTATGAAAGTTAAATTAATTAGTTACTCTAAACCCGCACGTGGTATGTATGATGAAGGGTTGACCGATGCGCAGGAGCTTATTGCATTCTGTGCTAGAGTTAGCAACCCATCTAACCAATTTAATATGGACACAGCTGATAAGTTAATCAAGTATCTTATCAAACACCAACACTGGTCTCCGCTTGAAATGGTCTCAGCATGCCTAGAGATCGAAACTACTCGTGATATCGCTCGACAGATTCTTCGTCACCGTTCATTCTCATTCCAAGAGTTCAGCCAACGTTATGCTGATCCAACTAAGGACTTAGACTTTGTCCTAAGAGAAGCTAGACTACAAGACCAGAAGAACCGTCAAAACTCCATCCACACTAATGACGTTGCCCTAAAAGCGTGGTGGGATGCTAAGCAAAAGTTTCTAATTGATTATGTCAAGGCGACTTATGCTGAAGCTATTGAAAAGGGTATTGCTAAAGAACAAGCACGTGCTATCTTACCAGAAGGTAATACAGTAAGTCGCTTATACATGAATGGTACGATTCGCAGCTGGATTCACTACATTCAACTCCGTAAAGAAAACGGTACACAAGAAGAACATAGAGACGTCGCTCTAGAATGCGCAAAAGCTATTGCTGAAGCCTTCCCTATGGTAGACGACATTATCAATAATTAAAATAAAAAGGAAATCTATGCAAGAAGTTGTGCATGGCATTAAGGTAGACTATTCTCGAGATAATCTATTTGATGAACTTGGGAAGATTCGTCTAAAAGAAAGTTATATGAGAGAGGAAGAAGTTTCCCCTCAAGAAAGGTTCGCGTATGTATCAAGTATGTTCGGTAGCACACCAGAACACGCTCAAAGGTTGTATGAATATTCCAGCAAGCATTGGCTTTCATATTCTACACCTATCCTTTCTTTCGGTCGCAGCAAGCGTGGTCTTCCTATCAGCTGCTTCCTCAACTATATCGAAGACACAGCGGAGGGTCTAGTTGATAATCTTAGCGAAACTAATTGGCTTTCTATGCTTGGCGGTGGTGTTGGCATCGGTTTTGGTATCCGTTCGGCGGACGATAAATCGACTGGAGTTATGCCTCACCTCAAAATGTACGATGCGTCTAGTTTGGCTTATCGTCAGGGACGTACTCGTCGTGGCTCTTATGCTGCTTACCTCGATATTAGTCATCCAGATATCATTAACTTCTTAGAGATGCGCAAACCAACAGGTGACCAAAATATGCGTTGCCTGAATATGCACCACGGCATTAATATCCCTGATGCGTTCATGGAAATTATCGAGCGTTGTATGCTTGATCATAATGCTGATGACTCGTGGAATCTAATTGACCCAGCGTCAAGCGAAGTCCGTGAAACTGTATCAGCTAAAGAACTATGGCAGCGTATCTTAGAAATGCGCATGCAAACTGGTGAACCATACCTTCACTTTATTGATGAGTCTAACCGTAGACTACCACAGTGGTTGTATGAAAAAGGTCTACGTGTTCATCAATCAAACTTGTGTTCAGAAATTATTTTACCAACCAACGAAGAACGTACAGCTGTTTGTTGTTTGTCTTCATTGAACCTTGAATACTATGATGAGTGGAAAAACGATCCTACTTTCCTTCGTGATGTTGCAGAAATGCTTGACAATGTGCTTCAGCATTTTATTGATCATGCACCTACCTCAATCGAACGTGCAAAGTTCTCCGCCATGCGTGAACGAAGCATCGGTATCGGTGCGTTGGGTTTCCATGCCTTCTTGCAAAAGAACAGCATCCCATGGGAATCCAGCCTAGCCGTTGGTAAGAATAAACAAATCTTTGCTTATGTAAGAGGTAAATTAGATGTTGCAAATAAAGAATTGGGATCTGAGCGTGGCGAAGCTCCTGATGCAGTTGGTACTGGGAATCGCTTTAGTCATCTTATGGCTATTGCTCCCAATGCTTCTTCTTCCATTCTCATGGGGAATACTTCTCCTTCTATTGAACCTTATCGTGCCAACGCTTATCGCCAAGACACTCTATCGGGTTCTCACCTGAACAAGAACCGTTATCTTGATGTGATTATCCGCGAAGAAGCTGCTAAACACAAAGAGGGTTGGTATGAAGAAACATGGAGTTCTATTATTGCGAATGATGGTTCGGTTCAGCACTTGGATTGGATGGACGACTGGAACAAAGATGTTTTCAAGACGTCTATGGAAATTGACCAGCGCTGGGTCATTCAACACGCCGCAGACAGGCAAGTATATATAGACCAAGCGCAGTCTCTAAATGTCTTCTTTAGACCAGACTCGCATATTAAATATATCCACGCTGTACACTTTATGGCATGGAAAGAAAAACTGAAGACTATGTATTATTGTCGTTCTGATAAGATCGCCAAGGCAGATAAAGTTGCTAAGAAGATTGAACGTGAAGTGATTAAAGAAATCGACTTAACTGCTATGACTGGTGATGAATCAGTCTGCCTAGCCTGCGAAGGATGACCCCATGGACGCTTACGACATCTCTGATAAAATCAAAAAATACTGGTGTGCTCTCTACCCAAAGAATAGCGGTGAGATTCACAAAACTCTTAAAAAGGTTAAAGTGGTTGTATTAACACCAGAAGGTTATCGTGAAGTCGTTGGTGTCCATATCACGGACGAAATGATAGAATTAGAATTGGATAAAGAATAATGGTTAAAAAGAATTACAAACTTACCGATAGCAGAACGAACTTTAAACCGTTCAACTATCCGTGGGCATATGAGGCTTGGTTGAAACACGAACAAGCTCACTGGCTCCACACTGAAGTGCCTATGGCTGAAGACGTTAAACAGTGGAAGAAGTCTTTGACTGCTGAGGAAAAGACTTTTCTAACTAACATCTTCCGTTTCTTTACACAGGGTGACATTGACGTTGCTGGTGGTTATGTAAATAACTACTTACCTCATTTCCCTCAACCTGAGATCCGCATGATGTTGATGGGCTTTGCTGCACGTGAAGCATTACACATTGCTGCATATTCTCACTTGATTGAAACACTAGGTTTACCAGAGACTACTTACAATCAGTTCTTGGAATACCAAGAGATGAAAGACAAGCACGACTATGTGTTAGATATCTCTAGCAAGAACGGTACAGCTGCCAGCGTTGCTGAACACATTGCCGTGTTCTCAGCGTTCACTGAAGGTATGCAGTTGTTCTCATCATTCATTATGCTATTGAACTTCCCTCGTCACGGTATGATGAAGGGTATGGGTCAAATCGTCACTTGGTCTATCGTTGACGAAACGATGCATGCTGAGAACATGATGCGATTGTTCAAGGAATACGTCAAAGAAAACCCAGAGATCTGGAACGACGAACTCAAAGGTAAAATCTATTCAATCGCTGAGAAGATGGTTGAACTAGAAGACAAGTTTATCGACTTGTGCTACCAAAGCGGTGATATGAGAGACCTGTCTGCTGAAGACGTTAAGAAGTATATCCGTTACATTGCTGATCGTCGTCTTATCTCTTTGGGTATGAAGGGTATCTTTAAAGTTAAGAAGAACCCACTACCATGGGTTGAAGAAATGATTAACGCACCTGTGCACGGTAACTTCTTCGAGAACCGTGTTACTGACTACGCTAAAGGTGCACTGACTGGATCATGGAGTGATGTATGGGCTTAATGGAGCAACTAAACGAACGAATCGCTGGTAAGATTCCGACGGTAGTTTCAAAAGCTATCCAACCAACTTTCCTTTGGGAAACTGCAATTGGTTATCTGGCTCACTGTGCTGATAACCAAGTTGGAGAACCAATTGGTATCATGTACTATAAACTTCCAGTTGCTGATCAAATCGACAGCATTGCTCCCGTTAAAGAATATCTTAGTGAAAACCTTACTGCGGAAATCAAAGGTGTTGATATGTATGTTACCCTTACAACAAAGGGTGACTATAAATACACCAGCGAGAATGATGTTCTTATTTGGAACACTATTGGTCATAGCGAACTGAGTGTGAATGATCAAGAAAGAATGTTAGAGCCAGGCGATTTAGTTTATATTCCAGCTGGTGTTGATTATGTGTGTAAACCAAAAACAGCTAGAGCGTACATTGTGTTTGCTCTGTAGGGGGAAATATGGCAACTAAGCATTTTGAATGCCAAGAATGCGGGGCATACGGTAAAATTATCATCAAGTCTGAAGAAAGACTAGAAGATATCGTTTACTGCCCTGTTTGTTCAGCGGACATTTACGAAGAAGACGATGAAGACCACGAAGAATAAATAGTTTCTTTACGAACTATTTTATTCAATGTGGCTTTATAATAACGAACAAATTACTGAATTACCAGACGACTGCGTGGGGTTTGTATACTTAATCACAAACCTCACCAGCGATCGCAAATATATTGGTAAGAAACTTGCTAAGTTTAGCAAGACTTCTTATAAGACCGTCACTTTAAAGAACGGCACTAAGAAGAAAAAGAAGGTCAAGTCAAAAATAGACTCTGATTGGCTAGACTACTATGGCTCTAGCATAGAACTAAATAAAGATGTAGAGCTCCTTGGGAAGGATAACTTCCGCAGGGAGATTTTGTTTTTCTGTAAATCAAAAGCTGAATGTTCTTACGTTGAGGCTCGCGAACAATTTACAAGGAGAGTGTTGGAAACCACGGATTATTACAACGGGCAGATTAGCGTTCGTGTTCATGGTTCTCATATCTTAAATAAACTATGATGGCATATTTACTATTCGGAACAGCACTGGGTTTATCCGCAGTGGCAGCTTACTACTCAATCATGGGTCTAGTGGCGATCTTTGCTGCAGCCGCAATTCCAATTTTCATCATGGGTTCTCTACTTGAAGTGTCCAAATTAGTTGTGGCTTCTTGGCTGTATCGCAGCTGGAAAGAGATTCCAAAACTAATGATGGGCTACTTTACCGTTGCTTTAGTAGTCTTAATGATGCTAACGTCAATGGGTATCTTTGGTTATCTGTCTAAAGCTCACCTAGACCAAGCAGTCCCAACTGGCGACGTTGCAGCTAAGTTATCTCTGATAGACGAAAAAATTAAAACTGAAAAGGAAAATATAGATGCAGCTCGTAAGCAAATTTCTCAACTGGATCAACAAGTTGATCAAACCATCTCAAGAACCACAGACGCCAACGGTGCGGACCGAGCCGTTGCCATCCGTAGAGCCCAGCAGAAAGAAAGAGCAAGGCTCCTCTCCGAGATCGGTACAGCGCAAACCCAAGTCGCAAAATACAACGAAGAACGTGCCCCAATCGCAGCCGAAGTCCGTAAAGTCGAAGCCGAAGTCGGACCAATCAAATACATCGCAGCGCTCATCTACGAAGAAAGCGCCAGCGAAGAGATACTCGAAAAAGCCGTCCGAATTGTAATCATGATGATCGTGCTAGTGTTTGATCCACTAGCCGTTCTATTACTGATTGCTGCCAACTGGCAGATGAAGAAAGAAAGGGATGAGGAATATAAACCAGACGCTTGGGTTGCTGATGTTGGAGAGAAACCAACACCAGAAGAACTCGCAGAACCTCACCCTCTTCAAGAGTTCTTTGATAAGAACAAAGAGTTAAATCTAACGGAGCCTCGCCCAATAAGCGATTTCCCTGAATTACAGGAAGCCGTCAAAAAAGGTATAGAAGAAGGTACGTTAGAGATTAAAGGTGAAGAAAGCCCTAAAGTTTTAGAAACTGAGGACGATCTATTATTTGATGATCATGTTGAGGTTGAGGTCAAGAAAGACTGGGAACCAGAACTTTACAGCAGAGTTGGTGTTAAATCTACCGAAAAAGAAATGGGTAGATACGAATCAGAACTGTTGGAACAAGAAAAGAAACGTAAAGTACAATCCTTCTTAAACAAGGTTGGTACTATCGAAGACGATATTGAAAAGTTGAATAAAAAATGAAGTATGAATGTAAATTTTGTGGAGCATTAAACCTATTCAAGGACGTTTGCAAAGACTGCGGATACCTAAATAGTGTTATCACCTAATATAATAACAACAGACGGGTTGTGTCTGGCTCCAAGGGTGAGGAGTTAGGAGGGCAAAAGCCATGTACAAAAAGCTATGTGTGATGTCGCTTTTTGTTATGACTACATTAAACGCTTGGGCAGTTGACCCAATCGTAACTGATTCGACAAGTAGATCTTATTCTGAGACTACAAGCAACAGTACTACAACAGTAAAATCGCCACCGCCAACAGCCGTGGCTCCAGCAATCACAACAATTAATAATGACGTATGTGCCACTGCCGCAAGTGGTGCAGTTCAGACGCAGATTCTTGGTATCTCTATGGGTGGTACAACTAGAGACATGAACTGCGAAAGAATCAAACTTTCGAAGAATCTATATGATATGGGTATGAAGGTTGCAGCGGTAGCAACACTATGCCAAGACGATCGTGTTTTCCAAGCTATGTTAGACGCAGGTACACCATGCCCAGTGCAAGGTAAGATCGGCGAGAACGCTAAAGAGATTTGGAAGGCAAAGGGTCGTATCAAAGAAGACGATACAATCGTCCCAACTCCTGAGAAGAAGTAATGAAGAAGCTGTTAGCCATTTTGTGGTTGACAGTTTCTTTCGCTCACGCTCAGGATCAGTCAACGCCAAATCTAATTACATCTGGGACTGCTCATACGTGGTCAGGTGTAGTCACAGGCTCAAAACCAAATGATTGTTGCACTGGTGGTCCAGGAGCTCTTTACGACCCAGCCACTAATACAATCCACTTCAGTTATATGCAGTCGACTGTCGCTCAGACATTCGCAATCAATCAAGCACTATCAAACGTTGGCTCAGGTATACAAGTTAGAGGGTATTCATACTCTTGGGATATTAACAACCTGAACGGCGATAACCGTCAAGGTGGCGTTGATACACTATACGCAAACGTTTACACTCTAAACTATAATAACACTTCAGTAAGAAGAACTGACACTTGGGTTTATAACACCAAGTTCGACTGGACTACTTTCAGTGGTACTGTCAACTACGAGAACCCAGGAGTTCCTTCTGACTTTGGTAACTTAACTGTTCAGTTCAGCGGCAGAGATGGTGGTTTCTGGGGTGGTTACTACGGACCAAAGGTTCGCAACGTTAGTTTAAAAATGAACTATGGTGTTGATACATGTGCAGCCGATCCGCTATCATCTACTACATGCTCAGGTTACGCTGCAGCTTATTTAAACCTACAATGTTCTGCAAGTGCCCTTTATAGCCCACAATGTCCAGGATATGCTGCTGCTTACTTTACACAGCAATGCACAGTTAATGCTTTACACGATCCAAGCTGCCCAGGATATGCTAATGCGTACCTAAATTATCAGTGTTCTGTTAACCCTCTTTACTCAACTACTTGTCCAGGATATGAAACAGCGTACTTCAATCAGCAATGCTCAACGAATGCACTCTACAATTCTGCTTGTCCAGGATATGAACAAGCGTATTTTACACAACAGTGCAATCTTAATGGATTGTATTCAACAACTTGCCCTAATTATGCTACAGCTTACGCCAAGAAAATGCTGTTCGAAAAGCAAGGAACAGCATCAACAATAGCAACAGCTGGTACAGTTGCAGCAATGGCTCCAACGACTACAACAGAAACTACTGCAGTTGCCGTGGTGTCTGACCCAGTAGTTAATGAGGTTGTAACTACATCTGCCACTTCAGCTTCACCAGCTCAAGCAGCAACAGCCACTGTCCCTTTAGTACAGGCACCTGCTCCAGCACCAGCACCAGCTGCAGTAGAAAAGCCAACAGTTGCTGATAAACCAGCTGCTCCAGCACCACAGCAAGCTCAAGGTGGCGAGAAGCCTCAACCTTCTGCTCGTCAACAGTTAGCTGAACGTAGAGCAGAAGCTGCTAAGAAAGATGCGGTTGAAAAGGGTAAGAACTTAGCCAATGAAATGGGTAAGGCTGCGGACATGGAATCGCAGAAACAAGTACAGAACGTGGTAATCCAAGCTATGGGTTTCACGCCAGGATTTGATGCGTATGGTAAATCAGTAGTACCAGACGTTGTTGGTTATAAACCTTTCACTGTCTACAATAATCAAAAGAACGTAGACAATAGAAGATTAGGCATGGGGTTGTATGGACCATCCGATCGTCTACATAACGAGCTAGTTGGCTCACAATACGGAGAGTAATATGTCTGAAGAAATTAAAGATGTCAATGCCAAGATTGACGCTGCTGAAGATGCAGTAAAGAAGTATGCTAGTGCAAACACTGTTATTAGCATTGGTGGGTATGAATTTACTCCAGCCAAGTTAATGGTAGCGTTCACTCTAGTTTCTTCTATCCTTGGTGGTTTGTACGGTGCGTTTGAAACGTACAAAGATTATCAATCAATGAAGAAGCGTATCGCTGAATATGTTGCACCTGACCTATCAGAGCTACAAGCTAAGATGGATATCGTAGTGGAAAAGTCTGAGAAGTCTGTTCAATATACACAAGATATTAAGAACGACCTAAAGAGCGACATTCGTCGTTTGGAAGGTATTGTTGATTCAGTAGAACGTGGCGCAAAGCAAAGCCAACGTGAAACAACTCAGGACGTAAACGAAGTTCGTAAAGAACTTAAAGCGTTAGACAACAGCGTGGATCGTAAGATTCAAAGAGCGCTGGACAATCCATTGGCTAAGTAATGACACCTTATACTTTACACCATATGTATCAAGCGTGGTGTCAGGAGCAAGAGGATCCTGAAAGGGATTGGTCACATTTCGTCGAGTGGGCAGCTAAATGGAATAACACAACTGGTGACCACGTGATGAGAGTATTACAAACAACATATTGGTTTAAAATGCGCAAATAAAAAGGGAGCTTAACGCTCCCTTTTCTTTTACTTCTTAGGCACTTCGGTGCCTTCAAGTTTTTTGTGCTTCTTAATCACCTTACATTCTTCTTTCATCTTACCAGTCTTTGCATCTTTTACTTCGATACAAACACGTTCAGTTTCAGCAGCCATAACACCAAAAGACATTACGCTTGCCAATAGAATTGCTAGAAACTTATTCATTTGATTTTTCCTTCTTTGCGAATTTTTCGGAAGCAGTGAAACCTAATCCAGCAATCACCAAGTAGATGATTGAATCGAATAAGGTTTCATTTGCTTTATAGATTGTGAACTGATCAGCCAAATATGATACACCAACGATAACAAAAGCCAAAAGCGTGATCACTCTCTTACTGCTCCATGAGCCGTTGTGACCGTCTTGTAACATACTCTTTAGAAATTCCATTTAGATCTCTTGGTGATCAGGTTGTGCAGGCATTGGTTTACCAGTTGAGCTCATTAACACTTGTGGTGTAAAGTTAGCTGGTGGAGCCTGATACATTGGTTGTTGAATCACAACTGGCGCTGGTGGCGGAGTTGGATTTAAAATAGCAGCTTGAGCGATAGTGTTCTTAGCAGCAGCTTCAGCGTTTGATTGCGCTTGCTTCTGAGCTTCTAACATCATCTTCTGATCTTCTGGTTTAGTACCTGCAAGCATGATACCTGATAGAGTACCAGTCAAGAATGTAGCGATAGGTACAATCAACTCAAAGAACTTTTGGTCGATTGGGCTGATAGCGTTCAACGGTTGAGTAACAAAAATCAAAGAATACAATACAACGAACACGATACCGAATAGTGTAAGCGATAAGCAGATACCGATGAAGAACTTCAGGCGAGCCATCAGTTGTTCTTCAGTATATACAAATGTGTCTTTATTTTCCACAGTTTGCTCCTTGAGATGCTGGAGTAATCGGTTGTACAGCAGTTTTAGTAGTTTCATCTTTTGGTGGTCCTAATCGCGGGTCGCGTTGACCTTTAAAGATGTGTTCTGGACAAGTTCTATTCACATCACATAAAGGCATTTTACAAAATTCTTTATCCCAGTTAGCTGGGTCTTGGCATGGATAGCGAAATTGCTCTTTACTGCACATGGCTAAACCAAGTGGCAATAGCAAAAGCAATAACAACCATCTGACTAACTTACGGTCGTTCATTTTAGGCTCCCATTACATGTAGAGCATGCTCATAGTGTTTGATACGATCTTCTAGACCGATAGTACCACCGTTGATCTTCTTAGTCAATGTAAGAATGTCACCCTTATCAGCCCATTGGTTTAGGTTGTTAGTTTCCCAGAACCAGCAAGCGGATTGAGCAGCACCCTCAAAAGTCTGTAGATATTCAGCAGCCTCTTCGACTGGAATACCAAGGGAAGCAGCGAACCATGAATAGTTTGACTTTCCTGTTAGTTGGATCAATCCACGACCACAGTAACGATAACCGTCACCAGTCTCTGGACCACCATTACCCATGCGGTTTGCATAAACTAGGTTAGCAATTGCTTCTTGTTTATTTGGCTTTGCAGCATATTCTGCAGCCATAGCGTCCGTTGGGAAATACTTTGGGAAAATCTTGCGAAGTGTTGCAGCCTTGTAATTAAGGTTTTCCTTCAGAACCATAAATCCACCCGATTCATGAGCGCACTGAGCCACAAAAGCTGCAATTCGCTGCGGAGTGTTGATCTCATATTCTGGCAAAAGTTGCGATAAAGCGTGGTGCCAGTGATCAACGTAAGGGTTCTTTGGAAGCAACTGTTTTAATTGTTGTAGTGTTAATTCCATCTCACCTTCCTATAAAAATGCACAAAAGTATGCAATTGTATTTATTGTAAGATAAACTTTACTTTTGGTTCTTGTAGACGTATAATACCCGTGTCGGGTTTGATAAGAAGTGTAAAGTATTAGTCAAATATCCCTTTACTTTAATTCCTATCTATGGTATAATTAAACTATGGAAAGGGGAAGTGTATGATGAAAAAAGGTGAAATGCTTGATAAAGCCCTGTTGCTGGCCACTAACTCTCACCACGGTCAGTTCGATAAGGGAGGTGCTCCCTATATCCTTCACCCACTGAAGGTTATGCACTACCTGAAGACTGATGATGAAGAATTGCAATGTATGGCTCTTTTACATGATGTTGTAGAAGATTGCGATGTAACCTTTGTAGATCTAAAAGCTATCGGTATGAGTGAGCGTGTTATTGCCGCTGTACGATGCCTAACTAAGCAACGTGGTCAAACCCTCGCTGAATACAAAGAAGTCATCTTCTCTAACACTGATGCAATGAAGGTTAAAATGGCTGACTTGCGTCACAACTCTGATATCCGTCGATTGAAGGGTGTTACTGAAAAGGATCTAGTTCGGATGGAAAAGTACCATCGGTTCTACCTTGAAATTCTGGCTAAATTAAATGGCTAAATAGAAATGAGCAGGTAGTCTGCTTGTATGTATTCTTAGGAGATAAGAAAATGAAAACTGGTATTTTTATTGGGCGATTCCAGCCCGTTCACGAAGGTCACATCCACGCTCTTGGAGTGGCTGCATCCCAAGTACAGAAACTGTACATTCTAGTTGGTTCGGCTAATCAATGCCGTTCTATCCGTAACCCTTGGACGTTTGCTGAACGCAAACAAATGCTCCAAGTTAAGTTGCACGCTCAACGCATCACCAACTACGAAATCATCCCACTCAACGATTATCGCTATTCAAACACCCAATGGATGTCCGATGTACGTGCTACTATCGAACATTTTGAAATGGGTACACCGATCCTGTTCGGTCACATGAAAGATGGTAACGACTATCTCAAGTGGTTCCCTGAACTCAAATTTAAATCTATCGAGGCTCAGTACTCGGTAAACGCAACAGAGATTCGCAACCGTATGTTTGCAGAAAATGATCCGCTCATGCCTGAGACTGTACGTGGCGATCGTACATTTTATGACAAAGAAAAAGACTTATTCGCTGGGTATCCATTCCCAGAAACCCTTAACTTCAACTGCTCCGATGCTATCCTTGAATGCCAAGGTCACATCTTGCTTATCCAACGCAAGTTCTCCCCAGGAAAAGGTGCGTGGGCACTTCCAGGAGGTTTTCGCAATCAGCGTGAAACATTTCTCGATTGTGCAATCCGAGAGTTGATTGAAGAAACAAACGTGCGAGTCCCAGAGAAAGTTCTCCGTGGCTCTATCGTAAAGACCGAATTGTTTGACGACCCAAGTCGTTCGTTCGGTATTCCCCGCAACACCATGGCTGTGTATATGCGTATCAGTCCAAACCCTGACTGGTCTCTGCCACGTGCCAATGGTGCTGACGATGCTGCTCTGTGTAAGTGGGTGCCACTAACCGACGCACTGAACAACATCGAGATGTACGACGACCACAAGGACATCGTATCGAAAGTCACTGGAGTTATGCCGATTCCAGCCTTCGCAAAAAACGCTTGACTTTAATTCAAGCATAAGGTATAATTAAACTGTAACAAACGATAAGGAGCTTATCATGAAACTCGCTAAAAACATCATCCTCAACACTGACAGCTACAAAGTCAGCATGATGAAACAATATCCCGCTGGTACAACTGGCATCTACTCTTACATCGAATCACGTGGTGGTCGCTACGATCAAACCCTGTTCTTCGGTCTCCAAGCCTTCATTAAGGAGTATTTACTTGAGCCAATTACCCAAGCCGACATTGATGTTGCAGATGAAATTCTTACAGCCCACGGTGAACCATTTAATCGTGAAGCGTGGCAATACATCCTTGATCAGCACCAAGGTTTCTTACCTTTGGTCATTCGTGCTGTACCTGAAGGCACTGTGGTGCCTGTCAAAAATGTACTGGCGACTATCGAGAACACAGACCCAGAATGTTTCTGGTTGACAACTTGGCTTGAGACTGCTTTGCTTCGCGCAGTGTGGTATCCTACCACTGTGGCTACTCAGTCCAAAACTATCAAAAACATTATCAAAGAATATTTGGAGAAGACTGGTGACCCTACTCTCATTGATTTTAAGCTGCACGATTTTGGTGCTCGTGGTGTTTCTAGCCTTGAGTCTGCTGGAATTGGGGGTGCGGCTCACTTGGTTAACTTCATGGGTACTGATACTATTAGTGGTATGCTCTATGCTCGTGAGTATTATAACGCTGGTATCGCAGGGTTCTCAATTCCTGCAGCTGAACACAGCACCATTACCAGCTGGGGTCGTGCAGGTGAAGTAGACGCATACCGTAACATGCTGAAGCAATTCGGTCGTGAAGGTTCTATCTTAGCAGTTGTGAGTGACTCATATGACATCTTTAATGCAGCAAGCAAACTCTGGGGTGAAGAACTCAAGGAAGAGGTTATCGCCTCTGGTGCGACAGTGGTTATCCGACCCGACTCTGGTGATCCTGAAATGGTCTGTGGCCAACTCGTTGGAATCCTTGGACAAAAGTTCGGATACACAACCAATGCCAAAGGTTTCAAAGTCCTGAACAATGTTCGCCTGATTCAAGGTGATGGTGTGAATGAATTGACAATTCGTAGCATCCTTGGTCGTTTCATGGCAATGGGTTGGTCAGCTGACAACATTGCCTTCGGTATGGGTGGCGCTTTGCTCCAACAAATTGATCGAGACACACAACGATTCGCTATGAAGTGTTCGGCTGCATTGATCAATGGTACTTGGGTTGACGTTCAGAAAGATCCTATCACTGACGCTGGTAAGAAGTCTAAAGCTGGTCGTGTTACCCTTTGGACTAACTCTGGTGGTGAGTTCGCTTCTGGTGTAACTGCTCCAACTGGTTGGTCTGATAAAGGTATCGGTGGTTGGTCTAATGCTCTGGTGCCAGTCTACTGGAATGGTAACTTGAGCAAGGATTACACCTTCGAGGAAGTCCGAGCCAACTCTAACAAGTAAACTTTAGTATTACGAAAATACCCCTTGACTTTAATTAAGTCTTGGGGTATAATCATTATATGAAGACGATAAAAGAAATCAACTTAGAACTGCAAGAAGCTACCGAAGCTGACCGTCAGGCTCAACTTGACGACGAGTATCAGGAATTCGTAGAGTGGTTGTATTATTGTTGGACGTGTGAACAAATGGAACAAGAATTGGAATTGTATAATGAACTCGGTTGAAGTAGAGATTATGGATATTGCGCAAGAAGAATGCGCAGAAGTGGTTGTGGCAATCAGTAAGATTCACCGTTTCGGTATCGACAACTACAAACCAGGAAAGCCAAAGACTAATCGTGAGCACCTTGAAGAAGAAATCGGTGACTTGGTTTGTATGTTTGACCTGATGCGCGAAAAGGGTTTGATCTGTTGGGATAATGTGATTGATGCCTCAGAAAAGAAACGTGAAAAACTCGCTCAATGGAGTAACATTGTATGAGCCTCCGTGAATTGATGACTGAGTATATCCTGTTTGCTTTCACCCCTGAGCAACTGATGGAAAAGTTTATGATTGCAGAACATGAGTTGAAAGAAATCTCAGACGAAGACCTGCTAGAAGTATATGATAAAACCCTCTTGACGGAGATTGAAAGTGACTATTCGTTGGATTGAAAATGTGAGCCGTGATTCGGTGAGAAATGGTTTCCACTACGACTGTGGTGCCAATTCTATGCTCATTCAAATCTCGGATCCGCCAGGAGACCACCCAACCCCTAAGTTTGCGTTCAAAGAAGTTCACCAGTTTGACTTCTTGGATGCTGAAGACGAAGACGGTTTCGATGATGACTTCAAAATCAGCCAAGAACAAGCTGATGAGATTGTTCGTCTGCTTCAACATGCTTTGGCTAACTCTATGAACGTTGTTGTTCATTGCCACGCTGGTATCTGCCGATCAGGTGCTGTGGTTGAAGTTGCTACCATGATGGGGTTTACTGCAACTGATCGTTTCCGTCAACCTAATCTACGTGTGAAGCACCGTATGATGAAAGCCCTTGGTTTGACTTATGATAGTGATGAGCCAAAGACTTCCGTTGGTGGTTGGTTGTCCGACGGTGGTGTTTGGCTTCCTGACAATTTTGAAGGTGATGTATGACCGAACCTACCCACGCCGAACTGATGGCACTCTGGAACGTTTGTAAGAAGTTTGTTGAAGACCAAGAGATTGGTAGCCCTGAAACTGTTTACCAATGTGATTGGGTGATTGAAAACGCATACGAATTTATTGCAGACGTATGTAACGTTGTTGGTTACAAACCTTACGAGGATGAAGATGAAAGTTGAAGATCTAAGAATCGCATTGCAGTATGCCAAGGATGGTGATGAAGTTACCATTGCGGTCAAACTACCTTATGCAACTGCTGGTTCAATTCCCATGGTTGCTGTTAAGAGCGCAATGTGCGGGTTTGATTGGGAGAGTGGTAAGTTTATCCTTCACACCTTTGAACCATTAACTCCAGCTGACCGCGATTTTGATGCTCAATTCAGAGAAGTTCAAAAGAAGAATGGTTGGCTTGAATATGAAAAAGCAAACTTACAAGCTGAAGTTAAACGTCTAAAGGCTAAATTAAATGCAAGTTGATTTTGTTATTGAAGATCGTGATATGATTATCCAAGCCGTCTTTGACGGCATTCTTGGAGCCGAGCATATCACCACTCAAGAACTCGACGAAATCGAGGAATACCTCTTTGAAGAAATCTGCGATCGACAAACCCCCTTCGCGTGTTGGGAAACTCTTCAATAGTTGACTTACAAGAACTTATCAGGTATAATTATATCATGCAAGTTATTCATACATCATTCAAAAAGCGCAAAGCCAAGAAACCTACTGCCAAGCAACGCGAGTTGGATGCCTCTTGGGCGAAGCTACTAAAGAAGTACGAAACCAAACCTGTCACCAAAACAGTAAAGCCTATTGCACAACCAAAACCATTCATCCGCGAGACTCCAAAGTTTCCATCGTTGAATACTGGCTATCACGATTGTACAAAGAAAGCTACACCTGTTTACACTGGAGACAAAATTAAAGGTATTGGTACAATGCACAAGTCCAATGCTGTTCCAATCTTCTCTGATGAACAAGCTATTGAAATTGCCACAATGCGTAGAAACTAATGAACCACTGTCTGCTTTTTAATATAGTGACGATCGATAGGCTTGCATCAAACAGAACAAATGGTGTGTATCGCGTTGCTCATATTCTTAGACAGAACAACTGGGATGTTGAAGTTATTGATTTTGCGTTAGACTGGTCGCTTGATGAATTGAAGGCTATCGCAAACAGCCGTGTTACAAGCAACACAAAGTTCTTTGGAACAAGTCATATTTTTGGATGGTGGGAACCTTCCATGGATGTATTCTTCCAATGGGCAAAAGACAAGTGGGGTATTAAAGTTATCAGCGGAAGCTCGACGAATCCTTTGTACAACTCGTCAACCATTGATTATTATATACAAGGCTTTGGTGAGAATGCTATTCTGGCTGTTTTGAAGTGGTTATTTAGTAATGGTGAACGTCCTAGATTTTGGTACAATACTGGAAAGCGTATTCTAAACGCAAACGTTGAATATCCAGCACTGCCAATGAAAGACTTGACGGTGATGTATGAAGCAAGAGATTTTATACAACCAGAAGAATGGTTATCTGTTGAGTTTGCTAGAGGTTGCCTGTTCAAGTGCGATTTTTGTAATTTTCCATTACTTGGTGTAAAAGAAGACACAAGCCGTGACGAAGATAATTTTGACTTGGAAATGAGAATCAATTATGATAAGTGGGGTGTAGAGAACTATACTGTATCGGATGAAACGTTCAATGACAGACCAAGTAAAATATCCAAGTTTGCTGACGTTGTAGAAAAGTTACCATTTGAACCTTTCTTCTCTGGCTTTGTTAGAGCCGACCTGTTAGTGAACCGACCAAAAGATCGAATTGATCTTGCTCGTATGAACTTTCGTGGTCACCACTATGGCGTTGAATCTTTCAACCATGCATCTGCTTCTTCAGTTGGTAAGAAGTTTGATAGTGAAAAATTGAAAGCTGGTTTAATTGAAGTACGAAAGTATTTCAAAGAAACTGGTAATGGATTGTTTCGTGGTACTTTGAGTTTGATTGTAGGTCTTCCGCATGAAACCTTTGATACCTTACTTGATACAAGGCAATGGTTGATTAACAACTGGAATGGCGAATCGTTAGTGATTTATCCCTTGTTAATTCCTAATCATGAATTAGAAGAGCCTTCAGCAATGAGCGATTATACAAAGTGGGGTTATCGTTTGATGGATGCTCAAGAGTATTCCAAAAGACTATCCACTATTGATAACGAGTTTCATTGGAAACATTTTGGTCATGAAGGTTTACAGTATAAAGAAACACCGTGGGCTCATGATAACATGAACATTCTTGATGCTAGAGAGTTTATCTTTGAACACTTTTATAATGAAAAGTTTTTTAAAGAAATGAATTATCTGACTGCTAATTATGACATGGGTTCGTTTGGATATGGTAAGAAGACTGTACAACAAAGGTTAAACTCAGTTGCTACAAGAGCCATGTACTATAACCCAAGCGATGCTTTTATGTTTGACACAACTAAAAGGCTTTTTGTAGAGAATTATAAACAAAGGAAATTATCATTATGAGTTACCCACACAAAATTACTGTTCAAGAAATTCCTGTACCAGCTGGGACAATCCAAACGCTGATTACAACAGATTATGGAACTTATGAAACTAACCATAAGTTCTTTGCAACCCCAGAAGAATTCCTTTCTTTCTGGAAACCGTTAGTTGATCATTATGAAAGAGTGAAAAATGACAGAAGTTAAACAACCGTTGGGTACTGACCCTGAATTTCAAACTTGGCTAAGAGGACTTTTACACGATGAGCTCACAACAGATCTGTGCGTTACTTTCACCAAAAAAGATGGAACAGAACGAGAAATGTTCTGCACCCTCTCAGAATCCCGCATACCCGCAGACAAGCAACCAAAGTCAGGGTTGGAGGAAACGGCAAATAGCACGACTGGTGGATCCGCTCTACGTGTCTTTGACACCATCACAAATGAATGGAGATCCTTCCGTTGGGACTCTATCAAAAACGTAACATTTTCTATTGGAGAAACAAAATGAATAAAGGTATGATTGTAATCGGCGTGGTTGTCCTCGCTGCTTTGATGATTATTTGCGGACCACTTGCCGCAATTTGGGCACTGAACACACTATTCCCAGCGCTGGCCATTCCATACACTTTGGAAACTTGGCTTGCTGCTTTCATTATCCCAGCTGTATTTAAAACAGAAGTGAGTTTCAAGAAATGAGCATGTTTTCTACTGAACAAGATCGTAAGAAGTTTATGGGAGCAATTCAAGAGTTGAGTAACTCTATGCTCCGTATCGAAGCTGAACGTGATTTGATTCGCGAAATCGTTAAGGAAAAGTCAGACGAATTCAAGATTAGTAAGAAAATCATTAATAAAATCGCAAAAACATACCATAAACAGAACCGTACTCAGGTGGAAGCCGAGCATGAAGAGTTTATGGAGATCTACGACGAAGCTACTACAACGCAAAAAACCGCTTGACTTTAATTAGGAAATAGGGTATAATTATTCTATAACTTGGAGGATTTATCCTATGGCTACTGCCGCAAAACGACAAAAACTAATTGAAAAAGCCGAGCGCATGAGCAAGGGTGTCGAAGTTACTTTGACCGAAGACAATTATAAGTCTGACTTGCTCCGTGCGTTGAATTACTACAACACGAATCACGACGACAAAGATAAGAAGAAGTGGTTCATCAGCCATTATGCCAAAGTCGATAAGAAGACTGCAGTTGAAATGTTGAAGGTTGATGAATACCACTTCCGATATGCTGGTATCTTGGCACGTCTTCAAGAAGGTGGTTCTGCTCTTCAAGAGAAAGAACTTAACTTCTTCAATGAGCGTGTTGCATTCTTGAAAGAACAGATCGGCTCTCGTCAAAAGTCTCAAGACAAAGCCGATAAGAAAGCTGCTGCAACTGCTGCTTTGGTGGCTGCCCAACCTTCTATCCAACAACGCATGGATGACAAGGCTCACGAACTAGCAGGTGAAATTGAGGGAGCAATTGATGACTTCATCATCAATAAGAAATCAGACTTCTCGACGAAGGGTTATCTGGCATCGAATAACGTGTCCGCTCCAATCGCAAAACGTATTGGAGAGTTCTTTGTCTCAACCGCAGCAGAACTGCGCGAAGCCCTTGCTGGAGACGACAAACAACTCGTCGAAGGATACAGTCATCTCACAAAACGAGAACTGAAGAAGTTCGCTGAGTTTGTTGAACAGATTATCAGTGACTGTAACCAAGCAGTTCAAACTGCCAAGGCTACTCGTGCACCTCGTGCTCGCAAAGCTGTACCTCTGTCTAAGCAAGTTGCTAAGGTTAAGTACATGAAGGAATTCGCTGAACTGAAACTGAAGTCAGTGAAGCCTGAAGATATGATTGGTGCCAAAGAAGTTTGGATCTACAATACCAAGTATCGTAAGGTTCAAGTGTACAAGGCTGATTCTGGTCTTGCTGTTAAGGGTACAACCCTGATCGGCTTCGACGTTGTAGAATCTAAGTCTATGACCCTGCGCAAACCTGAAGACTTCTTCAAAGGGTTGGCAATGACTAAGCGTCCTCTGAATGCTGCATTCAAGACTTTGAAAACTAAACCTGCGGCACCGAACGGTCGCATCAATGAGGAATGTATTATCCTCGGAGCATTTTAATGATTCTCGTAGATTATTCACAAGTTGCTTTGGCAACTATCCTAACATTCCAACGAGAGTTGAAAGGTACTGAAGCAGAAGTCAAGAACCTTATTCGTCACGTTGTTCTTTCGACTATCAAGTCGTACAAGAAGAAGTATGGTAAAGAATACGGTCAGATTGTAATTGCAACTGACGGTCGTAAGTACTGGCGCAAGGAAGTCTTTGAACACTACAAAGCCAGTCGCAAGAAAGCACGTGATGCTTCTGACCTTGATTGGAAATTAATCTTTGACACCATGTCTGAGATCCGCGATGACCTCGCTGTGTATTTCCCATACAAGGTTATCAAGTATGACCGTGCTGAAGCCGACGACATCATTGCTGTGTTGACTGAGTACGTTCAGACTCATGAGTTGATCCAAGAAGGTTTGATGGAAGAAGCTCAGAAGGTTTTGATCTTGTCTTCTGACAAAGACTTCAAGCAACTCCAGCTGGCACCTTACTCGTCTGGTAATGTAAAGCAATGGTCTCCAATGGTTAAGAAGTTTATCACTGCAACCAAACAAGAGATTCTGGACTTTACCATTGAGCATATCGTCAAGGGCGACGCTGGTGACGGTGTACCAAACATTCTTTCTAAGGATGATGTGTTTGTAGTTGGCGAGCGTCAGAAACCTGTAAGCGCAAAGAGGCTCGCTGAGTTTTATGATAAGGGCATTGATGCCTGTCGTAATGATGAAGAACGTAGAAATTGGCAACGCAATGCTACTTTGGTTGCTTTTGATAACATTCCGAAAGATGTCAAAGACGCGATCGTCGAGGCTTACCTAAATAGCAAACCCACGAACGATAAAATGAAGATTATGAATTATCTGATTGAACATCGTTGCCGTTTGTTACTAGATGAACTTGAGGACTTTTAATGAGAAAATATGTTACAGAGATGTTGAAGGATATCAATGAGGATCCTTCTAAGATTGAGTTGTATAAAGAAGATGCAGCACTAAGAATTATCCTTATGCACGCATTTGTGCCACAGAAGAAGTTTATTCTTCCAGAAGGTGAACCACCATACAAGCCATCTGCTGAACCAATGGGTATGACGCCGACTAACCTGTTCACTGAACTGCGTCGTATGTACGTCTTTTTACGTGAAGATTTGACCCCTCTCAAACGAGAGAGTCTTTTTATCTCTCTTCTAGAAGGTGTCCATCCCGAAGAAGCGAAGATGTTGATCGCCGTAAAAGACCAAGAATTGCACAAATTATACCCGAAAATCAACAGAAAGCTGCTAGAGAAGGCAGGGCTGTTGACTCCGAAGGCTAAAAAAGATCAAGAAAACGCTTGACTTTAATTCCAACTTATGGTATAATATAAGTATGGAAAGTTAAAAAGGGTTGTTATGAAACGAGCGATAGTGTTATCCCTGTTTGTTAGTACCAGTGCCATGGCTCTAGACTTTCAAACAGAATGGGCTAAGTTTGCTGATGATTTTGTTAAACTGAAACCAAAGGTGAATGTTACAGTAGATGTACCGAAAGTCGGTAGCGTCTCTGTTGAAGATGGCGAAGTTAAGAAGGTTGACCCCAAGTCGCCTGATCGACTAGGTTATTCTCTTCAGGATCCCAAACTACGTGAGCGTGTAACCTCGCTCTACCAAAAACCTGACACTGTCGTTTACTCTACCACAATTCGTTAATCGGAGATTTATATTATGAAAAAAGTGATTCTTGTTGCCGCAATGGCTGTTGTTCTTTCAGCTTGCTCTACCACTAAGTCTATTGACCTTGACACAGTATCCAAGGATGCAGTCAAGTACACCCAAGAGTTTGGTAAGGTTGAAGTCACATTCAACGATAAGGGTGAGTGGGAATCTCTGAAGTCCACTGGCACTTCGGCTATTCCTATGAGCGATAACGCTGCTCTTGAGCAAGCAATGAACGTTGCTACAATGCGTGCCAAGCGCAACATTGTAGAGTTTATCCAAACTGATTTGCAGTCGAGCAAGTCGCATGAAGCGATTACAACTGCTCTGGCAAAAGATGTGGCATCTGATGACGCCAAGTCACGCGAACGTGCTGGTAACATCGCTACAAAGATTCAGGAAAAGATTACAACCCAAGCCGATGGTTTGCTGAAGGGTGTCTATATCACTGATCGTAAAATCTCTGGTGATAAGACCATGGCTGTTGTAACTGTTCAAGTGGATAAGCGTTCAATGCGTGCAGCCCAACAAGTTCGCACTGCCTTCGGTCAATGAGATACCTGTTGCTTCTTGCTGCCTTTGTAGCATTCAATGCTCAGGCAGAAGTTAAAACTGTTCAAGCCTCTGGCACTGGTGATACCTGTAATCAAGCATTGACTGCTGCAAAGCGTTCAGCCTTGGAAAAGGCAAACGGCTCTTTCCTCCACTCTGTGGAGAAGTCTAAGGATGGTTCGTACCATTCCAAGATTGAAGAGTATAGTGGTGGTGTAATCAAATCGTTCAAGTATCTTCGTGATGATTGTACGTTTGTGATCATTGAAGCTCAAGTTGATGTGCGCTCGAACATCGTTCAGATCAACGGTACTGACTTGAATAAAGATCAGATCGTTCACATCAAAGGTATTAGAGAAGAACGCGATCGTAAACAATCCGCTGTTAACCTTTTGGATAATCGTCGTGACGCTGTCTATTTTAGAACAGACAAAATCGAAGCAAACATCCAAGACAACTCTGAATGGGTTGACGTTGCTATCAACGGTGAGTTTGCTTTCAAGGATAAGTGGAAAGCTGACTGGAAAGATGTCCGTCAGATGTTTGGTTACTTTAACCTGCCATCGTTCGCTAATGATGCAGAAGTTCTCGTGACTGGATATGATGAAGATGGTAAGAAGGTGTTTGATCGTAAGATTCAACGCACTTTTACTGCTGGTGGTGAATGGAAGATGTGGTACATTACCAACTATGGTGTAAACCGTACAGTTGAAGTTCGTGTCCATCAAACTGATCCACTGAAGGTTAAGTTTCGTGTGCCTCTTGATCAGTTAGAAAAGGTCAAGACATTTAAGGTTGAAGTTGTATGAAGAAAAAGTGGGTTGATGCGTTCATGGATACAGCCGAGCGATTTGCTCAGTTGTCCAGTGCAGTCCGTCTAAAGGTCGGCGCAGTTGTTGTGAAAGACAACCGCATCATCTCTATCGGCTACAATGGTATGCCAGCTGGTTGGACTAATGAATGCGAATACGAAGTTGGGTTGAACCCACTCGGCACCGCTGTTGGTGAAAAAGTACTGAAAACGAAAGACGAGGTAATCCATGCAGAAGCTAATGCTATCGCCAAACTGGCTCGTGATGGCGAGTCCGGACTTGGTACTGATGTGTTCTGTACTCATGCTCCATGTATTCAGTGTGCTAAGATAATGTATGGTGCAGGTGTCAAGAAGGTTTATTATCGAAATACATATAGAGACACCAAAGGGTTGGACTTTCTAGAGAAGTGTAATATTGAAATCGAAAGGGTTTAAAATGTCAGTTACAATTAAAAATCTTGAGTCAGCCTTGGCTGGTGAGTCTATGGCTCATATCAAGTATCGCTATTTTGCAAAGATCGCACGTGAAGAAGGCTTTGAAGAAGTTGCTAAACACTTTGAGCATACCGCTGAACAAGAAGTTAAGCATGCTTGGGGTCACCTAGAACTTTTGATTGGTCGCCCAAATACACGCGAGTGTTTGGAGAAAGCTATTGAAGGTGAGACATATGAGTTTACAACCATGTATCCAACCTTTGAAGCAATCGCTGCTCAGGAAAATCATGCAGTCGCTCGTGGTGAATTCCTAGAGCAGATTGATGAATCCAAAGAACATGCTGCACAATTCGCAGCTGTGTTGAAGAAAGCCGAAGCACGTTTCAAGGCACTCAAGGGTGTTGAAGAACGTCATGCTAATGCGTACAAAGAAGTCTTGAAAGGATTGTAAAATGTCAGATCAAAAAGAAGTTATCTACGTTTGTGTTGTCTGTGGTCACACATTGAGCGAAGCCGATTGGTTGAGCCTTCCTGACACTGTAAACTGCCCAGAGTGTGGTGTACACAAAGACGACTACGTCCGTACAGAGTTGTAAAAATATTTGATCAAAAAGTCAAAAAAGACTTGACTTTTAATCAAACCTGTGGTATAATTCTTATAAATAGTTCTACTGGAGTTGAAAGACTCTGGTAGAAAATTCTAAAAATCGCTTTACTTTAATTAGGAAATAGGGTATAATTCTTCTATGAACTCGAAATTGTTAAATTCCAGAATGCATAAACAGCTTCCGCAAGTAGCTGCATGGAATTGCACACGCCCAGAGTTTACAGAAGGCTCAGGATATGCGATTGAAAGCGATACTGGGGGTTTTGGTAAGTTGATGTAACGATACGTCTAACTTCTATTTACCAAAACCCCGAAGATGAAAATCTCGGGGTTTTTTGTTTTTAGCGATCAAAAATCGCTTGACTTAAATTAGGAACTGCGTTATAATACGTGTTCTGATGTTCTTTAAAAATTTGGGACTTTGTTTTAAAACGGCTTGGGTTTGAAAGTCGGGGTAAGTGACTCGGTGTAAACTGATATCGACCTCCCTGTTAGTATTGCCTAAGTCGTTCTGTTCCTCCATGGTGTAATGGTAACACAACGGGCTTTGAACTCGTTATCGTTGGTTCGATTCCAACTGGGGGTGCCAAACAAAAGCACACTGCAGCTGAGGCTAGGCTGTTATGTGGAGCATAGCTGGATCAATAGTATCTGGTCATCGGTTCAATTCCGATAAGTGTGCTTTTGTTTGGTTCAATTAACAGGAGAAAGTAATGAAACGAAAACAAATGGCTGCTCCTCGTGAACGTAATCAGTTCGTGGCTGCAGCCCTATTCCGAAAAGCGGGTGCCCACTGTAAATCCAACAAGGCAGTCCGTCGTAAACAAAAAATGGATGTCTTAAAAGGGTTTGTAGTTTAACGGCAAAAACATCTGGCTTTTAACCAGTAAGACTCTCGGTTCGAATCCGAGCAGACCCACCAAGAATTCTTAGGGGTGGGCATAGTGTAGTGGTAGCACCCAACTCTGTGAAAGTTGTAGTATGGGATCGTAACCCATTGTTCACCCCTAAGAATTTTTAGTGCCCTCGTAGCTCCAATGGTAGAGCAGAGGATTGAAAATCCTTGTGTTGCTGGTTCGAATCCAGCCGTGGGCACCACAAATTATTCCTTCATAGCTCAAAGGTAGAGCAATCGGCTGATAACCGATAGACCGAGGATCGTTACCTCGTGAAGGAACCAAGTTTAGACCGTTAGAATCGTTACAGCAATTAAAAATAATCTTTCTGGAAAAAAGAGGGTCTGGGTTCGAATCCCAGCGCTGAGTTGGTCTTCAGTGTGGTGTAATGGGAGCACGATAAAAGCGATTCTGTTATTGGTGATATGGCGTAGATGGATGCGCACTGGCTTCATAAGCCAAGGAGAGTGGATCGATACCACTTATCACCACCAAAGATTTTGGAAAGTAATGCAGCTGCGTTGGTGCGGCGACCAGCCTTGAAAACTGGGTTCTCAGAAATGGGATGGGGTTCGACTCCTCTGCTTTCCGCCAAATTTGCCCTATTAGTTAAATGGTAGAACATCGGTTTTGTAATCCGAGGACGGGAGTTCGATTCTCTCATGGGGCACCAATTTTTAGGATGAGTTCTGCAACACACAAGAACACCAAACTTTTAATTTGACCTGTTCGTCAAAATCATCCTGTTGTATATGTACCATTAGACTTCTGGTGAGGTCATCACCCTTTCAAGGTGACTAGACGGGATCGTAACCCGTATGGTACTCCAGAGCAAAAAGAAGGTGGTACTCATCTTGACTGAGTCACTTCTCAACGTTTGTTAGTTTATATGGGTGATATCAAAACTAACGCAAAGAAGGAAACTTCTTTGCTCCGTAGAATCCAAGCAAGGTGCAAGGACTTGACTGTTAATCAATGATTAGACTGGTTCGATCCCAGTGTACGGAGCAAAGAAGTTTTTCAGGGAATAGGATAGTGGTAGTCGACGAGTCTTGGATACTCGAGGTGGGAGTTCGATTCTCCCTTCCCTGACCACTGAATTATTGGGGGCAGTAGTGGGCTACGGCTCTCCCTTGCAAGGAGGGTGTCTAGAAGGATTCGATTTCCTCGGTCTCCACCAATATATGCGTTGTAAACTTTGACGATGAAGTCTCGGCTCTTAACCGATGAGAAGACAGTTTGAATCTGTCACGACGCACCAAGTTTTTACCGTAGAGATCACCTGATGGTGATAACTGACTGTCGATCAGAATGTGGCGGGTTTGATTCCCGTCTACGGTGCCAGTTTTAGGTTAGTTACAGCAAAAATTAATGCACTGTCAATGGTTGACAATTTCTCTTCAAAAGAAACGTTTGTGGGTTCGATCCCCACTGCAAAACAACTAGCCTGTTGAATTATGTCCCTTTAGCATAACTGGATAATGTACTAGCCTACGAAGCTGGGAGATGCAGGTTCGAATCCTGTGGGGGACGCCAAGTTTTAGGATCCTTTCAGCAACATAAAATGCAATGAAAGCCTCGTGTCGGTGGTGCAAATCCACCCTTCTCCACTAAACTTATTCCTGTCATATTGGTCTATGACTTGAAGAGCGTTAGGACTTAGATTAACCACCTAAGGAGTTCGATGAATAAGTTTAGTGGAGAAGTAGCTCAGTTAGTAGAGCAGAGTAAAAAGCGGATCCTGTTGATTATGGAGATATGGTCGAGTCTGGTTTATGGCACCTGTCTAGAAAACAGGCAACCCGAAAGGGTTCGTGGGTTCAAATCCTACTATCTCCGCCAGTTTTAGGTTATTTGCAGCAAAACAAAATTCATAGGTTCGACTCCTATATTACTCACCAAAATCCGAGTGATTGCATGGCGCAAACAAGATAACCTGTTGTTTAACTTTAATATGAAAGGGCACGTTATGCCAAGTGTATTCTTAACAAGCGATACGCACTTTGGTCACGTTGGTGTGACGAAGTTCTTACGCGAGGATGGTTCTAAGTTACGTCCATGGGACTCCGTTGAAGAAATGGATGAAGCCATGGTTAAGGCTTGGAACGAAACTGTAAAACCAACTGACAAGGTTTACCACTTAGGTGACGTTGTCATTAACCGTAAAGCATTAAGCATCTTACATCGTTTGAACGGCGATAAGGTCTTGATCAAAGGCAACCACGATATCTTCCGCTTAGAGGAATACACTAAGCACTTCAGAGATATTCGTTCAAGCCACGTAATGAATGGAATCATCTTGACTCACATTCCTGTTCACACTTCGCAGTTGTATCGCTTTGGTTGCAACATCCACGGTCACTTACACTCTAACAGAGTAATGGTAACTGATCATGGTCGTGAAATTATCGACCCACGATACTTTTCTGTCTGTGTTGAACAAACTGATTTCAAGCCTATATTATTTGAAGACGTTATACAACGTATCAAAGATCAAGGTGGAACAGTTGGGTTCAAGAATGGTAACTATTAATGGAGAGTGGGCAGGATGGTAATGCAGCGGTTTGCTAAACCGTAGATCTCAGGAATGGGGTCAGTGGGTTCGATTCCCACACTCTCCGCCAATTGTCGGGCTGATAGCTTAATGGTAAAGCAGCCGACTCATAATCGGTCGAGTGAGAGTTCAATTCTCTCTCAGCCCACCAAGTTGTGTTGCAACTAATCTGGGGTGCTTGCGTTCTCGCCCAGTTAAAATGCCAAATAATACGCAGCCAATGCGGATGTGACGGAATTGGTATACGTGCTAGACTCAAAATCTAGATTCTGCGAGTTCGAGTCTCGCCATCCGTACCAAATCTATGTCTGGGTGCCCGAGTGGTCCAAGGGAACTGATTGCAAACCAGTAAAGCCGTGAGTTCGAATCTCACCCCAGATTCCAGTAAAAATAAGTCAAAAATCGCTTTACTTTTATTCAGACTTGAGGTATAATTAATGTAATGAGCGAGTATGGAGAAATTGGTAAACTCATCAGACTTAAAATCTGACGTCGAAAGGCTTGACGGTTCGAGTCCGTCTACTCGCACCAAGTTTTGTCCCGTTAGCTCAGTGGATAGAGCATCGGTCTTCTACACCGTGGGTCGGGAGTTCGAATCTCTCACGGGACGCCAAAAATAAAACTTGACTTTAATTCAAGTTTGTAGTATAATTAATGTTGTTAAGTTAGTTCTTAAAGACCTTTCTAAGTCACTACGTGGAGTCGGGTGCATAAGGCAATTTTAGGGGAATCGCTGGAAGAGTGATTCGGTTAGAGTTGCGTTGGGATAGTTAGGGGCAGACTCTACAATTTTGCACGATTCGTCTATCGGTTTAGGACACCAGCCTTTCACGTTGGTAAGACGGGTTCGATTCCCGTATCGTGTACCATATTAAAGCATGTTCTTGTGAACAATGGCTCCTATTGCAGCCTAAGTAACTTGAGCGTGTTTTAATATGGTATAAATTTTATACGCATGACACTTCACTGTCAGCAAGAGAAAGTCACGCTACAAAGGTTTCTTCGAAGGACTGATGTAGTAGAAGGAGATGGGTTCGACTCCCAACCGATCGGAAGATCGGGGCAGATTGGTTGCTAACTGGACAAGTATCCCAAGTGACGTACCGAGTCCTGGTCGACCTTGTATAAACAGGTGAATGGTATCAATAACGATGGTGATACAATGAGGTTGTCAGTCGTATAAAATTTAATGGAGGGACTGCAGAGACGGTGGACTGCGGCGGACTGTAAATCCGTTTCCCTTGGACTTGTGGGTTCGAATCCCTCTCCCTCCACCAATTTCTGGTCTCAAAGTGTTCATGGACGCACGCATGCCTGTCACGCATGAAGAAGGGGATCGTTACCCCTTGGGACCGCCAGATTTTAGGATCCTTACCGCAAAACTAAAACATTTCACTTTTATGGCTGTGAAAAGCAAAGCGGATCCTGTTGTATAATGGAGAAAGTATGAAAGTCTTTATTGGTAAGCATAAGAATTGGTTTGGACCATATCAACTCGCTGAAGCCCTATGTTTCTGGGTCAAAGAAGTTGAAGATGAATATGGTATGAAAGCCAAACCACATTGGGTTCATCAATTCGGTGAATGGCTCGCTCATGGTAGCATTGAGCCTGAACGTGAAGTTGGTGAAGTGTATAGCTGGAGCAAAGATCGTCACCAAACTTGGTTGTATTCGTTCTTGCTTTGGATTGATAAACTGAAGAACAAGTTTCCTCGAGAGTATGTTAAGATTGATCGTTGGGATAGTTGGAATGTTGATTCCACTCTGTCGCCAATTATCCTTCCTCTGTTAAAGCAGTTGAAGGAAACTAAGCACGGTTCGGCTCAGGTTGATCTGGAAGATGTTCCAGAAGAGTTGCGTGCTGATAGTCATAGTGACTTTAGTGATCAAAAAACATTTGACTTTTATCGCGAAAACAGCGATAATATAGATTATGAAATGGTACACAAACGTTGGGACTGGGTTCTTAACGAAATGATCTTTGCCTTTGATCACTTGGTTGATCGTTCGTGGGAAGATAAGTATCATAGTGGTGAGCATGACATTACTTGGACCAAACTTGAGAATGGTTGTTCTCAAATGGGTCACGGACCAAATGATACATATAAGTGTGATTATGAAGGTCTTCAAGAAGAATGGAATAGAGTAGATAATGGTCTCAGATTGTTTGGAAAGTATTTCCGCAATCTTTGGGACTAAAGATAATGCCTTGTTAACTCAGCGGTAGAGTAGCTCCCTTACAAGGAGACGGTCGGCGGTTCAATCCCGTCACAAGGTACCAAGTTATTGCGGGATAGAGGAGTTCGGTCGTCCTCGCCAGTCTCATAAGCTGGAGATCGGTGGTTCAAATCCACCTCCCGCAACCAGTTTTAGAATCGGTTCAGCAACACAAAAGCATCAAACTTGTAATTTGAAAACGCAAAAAACGATTCTGTTGTTTATTAAGGATTAATTATGGATATGGATCAAGCAGCGGTGTTTTTCGCTGGTTCAGTTTTGACGGCACTTGGATTTTTGATCTGGGTTGGCTTTGTACTTTTGATTAATAACCTTGTACACAAATACTGGAAGAGTTGGGGTTGGACATGGACAAAGATGTATCCAGAACAACAACCAATTAGATTCATGACTGATGAAGAGGCTGCTAAAGTTGAGCCTGTATTGAAAAAGAAATAATCCGTGTGTAGCGCAGTCTGGTAGCGCATCTGGTTTGGGACCAGAGGGTCGCAGGTTCGAATCCTGCTACACGGACCAAATTCGTACTATATAGAAGTACAATGCGGATGTGATGGAATTGGTATACGTGTTGGTCTTAGAAGCCAAATTTTGTGGGTTCGAGTCCCACCATCCGCACCAATTAATTTTATGGAGATTTATTAATGCGTAGAGATAAACGACGTAAGTCCTTTGGTTTGACTGTTATCGTTGAAGATGGTAAATTTGAAAAAGCCATGCGCTTGTTCAAGAAGAAGGTTGATGACACTGGTTTGTTGAAAGAAGTTCGCGACCGTGAAGCCTATGTTAAACCGACTATCCGTCGTAAACTTGCCAAAAACGCAGCTCGTCGTCGTTGGCAAAAGTATCTAGAGTCTCAGACTCTTCCTACAAAGCAATATTAAAAGATTATTCCGATGTAGCTCAGCGGTAGAGCAGTTGACTGTTAATCAATTGGTCGGTGGTTCGATCCCACCCTTCGGAGCCAAATAAGGAGAGTAAATGGCAGTAAAACAGGTTTGTCCTGACGTGGCATTCCCTTCATTTGATAGCATATTCAACCAGTTGAAAGGGTTGAAGTTGTCATTTGATCCAAACTGGCCAAGTCTACCAACAATGCCATCGCCGATGTTCCCAAACATCAATATGCCTGAATGGCAAACTACTAATCTAGCATTTAACATTTCTGTTAATCAAATGCTAAAGTGGTTTGAGATGATTATTGGTAAGCTGTCGTCATTCTTGGGTTCTGTATTTACTTTTCCAGATATTCCGCATATCAACCTGAAGTTACCAGATCTGTTTAATTTTAGTGGTGAGACTGATTGGGCTGCGATGTTCGCGAAGATCCCAAGTTTAAGTTTACCATCTCTTCCAGATCCGTTGCTTCCAAATATGCGCATGCCTGAGTTTGAGGGTTTAATCAAATTTCAGGCATTGATTTTAGATTACATGTCATCGTTGATGAATTCATTGATTGGATTAGTTGATTCAGTTATTGGTAAGTTGAACGCAAAGCCATTCCAGTTAGGATTGTCTATGCCTACTTTACCTGATCCGCTGTTTCCATTCAACTTTGAATCATTGATGTTTAGCATGCCTTCTTTACCTTCATTACCAGACCCATTGTTTGGTAATTTTAATAACTCAGAAATGAGTTTGTTAGAAAGAGGTAAGAATTACTTTCTTCACTTGCTAAGTTTGATTGGTAAGAAGATTGATGATTTTGTGACATCTATTGCAAGTTGGATTGGTGGTTGGACTCCACCGCTGATTTGTTTTGGTGTACCTATAACAGTAGAAACTTAATTGAGGATATTATGACATTTGAACCATTAGGCAAACGTGTATACATTGCTGAAGTAAAAACAGAAAAGAAGACAGCATCGGGTATTATCCTTGAAGGTGCTAATTCTATTCGTGAAACTAAGTTTGCCGAAGTTTTGGCTGTTGGTTATGACGTTAAGAAAGTTCGCGTTGGTCAACGTATCGTTCTGGATTGGTCGAAGTGTTTCCCAGTCAAGGTTGGTGACGTTGAGCGTGCAGTAATTGATGAGGATCATATCCTCGGCACTTACGCTGACGAATAAGGATTTGCCCTTTTAGCTCAGTTGGTAGAGCAGCACATTAGTAATGTGAAGGTCGCGTGTTCGAATCATGCAAGGGGCACCAAATATTATGAAGCTGGTTGATTTTATTCAAACGTTTGATGGTGTTATTAAACCTGATACGTGTAAGATGATCATTGATCAATTTGAGCAGAACAAACATCTATCAGAGAAACATGATACAGACTTGTATAAGTTTGATCAGTTAAACCTTAACAAGACAGAAGGTCTTTCGCAATTAGCACCCATTGTTGCTTGGCAATTGACTTCAATCTATGAAAAGTATTTCAAATCGTTAGGTTTACGTGATTATGTTCAGATAGAATCGTTTGAAGACATTCGTATCAAGAAATACGAAAAAGGTTCTGGTGCTGAATTCAGGACTCATGTTGATGTTGCTGATAAAGCATCTGCTTCTAGGTTTTGTATTGCTATCATCTATCTAAACGATAATGATGGTCTTACTACTTTCCCAACACTTGGTGTTGGTGTAAAACCTAAAGCTGGTCGTGTTGTAGTCTTTCCCCCAACGTGGATGTATCCACATAATGGTTTGGCACCGACCGATAACGATAAGTACATTATGATGACGTGTTTGCATTATAAGTAGGAGATAAGGATGGGTTCAGATGGTAGCTAAAAATGATATCACTGGAGATGCAATCCAGTCTAAAGGAAATTCCAAGGCATATCAAGAGAATCTAGAAAAGATTTTCGGCGATAAGTCTGAAGAAAAGGAAAGAAAAGCCCGTGAGAAGGCTGAGTATTTTGCTCGGTTAAATGCCGAGTATGAGGATAAGGTTACTCGTAACAACGAGGAAACCCAAGAGATAATGAGTCGCTAGTTCCAATTGGCAGAACGATGGTCTCCAAAACCATATGTTGGGGGTTCGAATCCCTCGCGGCTCGCCAAACATTGCGTGGATAGTATAGCCTGGTTATTATTCGTGGTTGCCAACCATGAGACAGGGGTTCGAATCCCCTTCCCCGCACCAATTTTTTAGCAGAGGTAACAGTGAGGTAAAATCATGAGAAAACTAGACATTGACGAAGTTAAAGCGTTCATCGAAGCACAAAGTCCCGAAACAAAAATCTACATTGGCGGTGACTCTGAACGATTCCTGATCGGAAATGACTGGTACGCAGATTATACACTTGCTGTTGTAGTTCACATTGACGGAAAGCATGGAGCTAAAGTCTTTGGTGAAGTTCAAAGAGAACGTGACTGGGACCAAAAGAAAAACCGTCCACGTATGCGTTTGATGAACGAAGTTTACAAAATCGCAGAATTATACCAAAAGCTACACGATGTGTTGGAAGACCGTCAAGTAGAAATTCACTTGGACATTAACCCAAATGAAAAGTATGGTTCAAGCTGCGTTGTTCAAGAAGCTGTTGGTTACATTCGTGGTATGTGCAACGTTGTTCCTATGGTTAAGCCAAAGGCATTCGCTGCTTCTTACTGCGCCGACAGATTAAAACACATCATGAGCCATCAAAAGGCTGCGTGATTGACTATATAATAATGCGTTCGTAGCCCGTAAGGTAAGGGCAGCTGATTCTAAACCAGAGTGTAGCAGGTTCGATTCCTGTCGGACGCACCAAACTTTTGAAAGGATATGTTATGGAGAAATTCTCAGCATAGATTCGACCACCGTAAGGTTCTTTTGTTTTATATTATGTCAATCAAATTTTAACAAAGGAATCTATTATGTGTATCGAATTAAAAATCAAATCTAAACATCTCGCTCTTGAGCCATCTATCATCCGTTGTGAAGAAAGAAAACTAAGAAAGCGAATGAAACATAACCGTGATGGTGAAGTGTCTTATTGGGATCTATCACGTAGACGCGATAGTCTTATTCTTCACCGTCGTTGGAATGTAAGAAATGAAGCTAGAGCCACTGAGTTGGCTAGAGCATATCTTGCAGGAAAACCTTATTCTCGTATCGAACAGAAACGAAATGATGAGGCTCTGTTTCAAAGATGTATCGTTCCTCGAATCGTGGCGATGGTTACCAAATATGGGACCAAAGAACAACGATCCGTTGATCGAAAAATTATTCAAGAATGGTCAAAAATCGCTTGACTTTAATTCAGGAATAAGGTATAATTAATGTATGAATTGGGATGATTGCAGCATACTAAAATATACTGCCTAAAGAGTTGCCCACGCCAGGAGGAAACATCGTAAGGTGTCAATTCGTGGGCTAGGTTGGACAAGACTATTGCATGCTCTTATGCCTCGTGAACCCTATTAGGATTCAGATAGTTACACCCGAATGTGTACCAAGTTGCCGTAACTTGTTCGGATATGCCAGTGAACTGGACGATTTTCGTGGGATTAGGTCGCAAGACAGCACGATGTTTTAAGAAACTACTCGACTTTTCCGTTCATCCCGTTGTTTAAATTTTACTTGACTTTAATTCAGAAGTCAGGTATAATTAATGTATTGAGTAAGGTTAGGTTCAGCAAATCTACTAGGTTGCAAATCTCTTCGGAGACTGCTACCACCATAGATGGTGCGATCTGATACCCCGAAAGGGATTCTGCGCACGACATGAGTTTCGAGTTCTCATGTAAAACAAAAAGTAGAAAACTAACCTGTTGTTTGACTTAGGCTTTTGTTGCCTGTAATTGGAGATGTAATATGAATACTTTTGTTTCAGCCGTTCAAAATCAAGAAGCACGCACTACTAACGGCATGCGTGCCCGTCAGTCTACTGCCAATGCGTGTGTAGACCTTTTCTTCAAAATCGGAGCTTCACGTGGTAAGGACATTACCAAGGACTTCGTTGCAGCTTATGTTGAGAACCGTGAGATCGCTCTGCGTATCGCACAATGGGTTCGCGACGTTCGTGGTGGCGCAGGCGAACGTGAAATCTTCCGTCAAATCCTAAAGTACCTAGACAAGCACCACCCAACTGATGCAGCTTTGCTGTTGATGAAAGTACCAGAAATTGGTCGTTGGGATGACATCTTTGTTGTAGAAAACAAAGAGAACAAGTATAAGGCATTCGCCATGCTTGGTGACGCTCTACGTGCTAAGAACGGTCTGGCTGCTAAGTGGACACCTCGCAAGGGTGATCTAGCTGTTGAGATCCGTAACTTCTTTGGCATGTCTCCAAAGTTCTATCGTAAGTCCTTGGTTGAATTGACTAAGGTTGTTGAACAAGACATGTGTGCAAAGAACTGGGACACAATCAACTTCAGCCATGTTCCATCTCTGGCTCACTCTCGTTACAAGAAGGCATTCTTCCGTAACACTCAAGAGTATGCCAAGTATGTTGCTGAACTGACTAAGGATCCAAAGGATCGTACAGTTCAAGTCAAAATCAATGCAGGTGCGGTTTATCCATACGATGTGTTGAAGGGTGTTATCGGTTCATACCGCAGCAACTTCAACGCAACTGAATTGGGTGCGATGCAAGCGCAATGGGATGCTATGGAAAACTTTGTTGGTGATGCTAACGTGTTGCCACTGGTTGACGTATCAGGCTCTATGTCTTGCCGTGCTGGTGGTGCGAAGTCTAACTCCGCGACTACTTGTATGGATGTTGCAGTTTCTCTTGGTCTGTATATCGCAGACAAGAACAAGGGTAAGTTCAAGGATACATTCCTGACTTTCTCTTCTTCTCCAGAACTGTTGCACTTGAAGGGTAACATTGTTCAGAAGTGCCAACAAATGGTTTCTTCTAACTGGGGTATGTCTACTGACTTGGTTAAGGCGATGGAGAAAATCCTGAGCACTGCTAAGAATGGTAACGTGCCACAAGAAGAAATGCCAGAAATGTTGTTGATCATGTCTGACATGCAATTCAACCAATGCGCTCGTTTCGACGACTCCGCAATGCAAATGATTGCACGTAAGTTTGAAGCTGCAGGATACGAACTGCCAAAGATCGTGTTCTGGAACCTAAACGCTGCGGACAATGTCCCAGTGAAGTACGATGCTTCTAACGTGGCATTGATCTCTGGCTTCAGCCCACAGATCATGGTATCTGTTCTGGGTGGTGATACTGAAAAGTTTACCCCAGAAGCCATAATGATGAAGGCTGTCGGTATCGATCGATACGCCCTTGCCTAATACCCTAGTCGCTTAGGGACGGGAAGCGTTGACTGGTGCGCTTAATCACCAGTCACCATAATTCAATATACTTTTCGTCATACTAGCAGGCATAGCCAGCCGCAGCAAGACCTAGTGCGTTAAGGGAGTCATGACCCATACAAGAGAGAGG
>JACCDG011580524.1_pt1 | contig 36554 bp, 28 predicted proteins | sample 7442471 | NCBI WGS metagenome assembly JACCDG01 (sample SAMN15323444, study PRJNA562643) | freshwater metagenome | isolation source: river surface water | place: USA:Blue River Watershed | collected 2017-08-17 | reverse complement strand
GACCGGCGGTGCGGCCAGCGCCGGAGCCGCTGCCCGGGGCGCGGGACGCGGCGCCGCCTCGGGCGTAGAAGCGGGCGCAGGTGCGGGAGCGACAGTGGCGGGCCGGGTAGCCGCCGCAGGCGGCACCACCTGGGCCACCACGGGCGCGGACGGTGTGGGCACGGCGGCGGCTTCGGCCACGTCGGCCGGCTGCTCGGACAGCAGCACATAGCGCCGCGTGAATTTGGCGGTGCAGCCCACGCGCAGGTAGACCTGCACGAAGGCCTCATCCACCGGCAGGGACACGCGCACCCGCAGGTTGGCGGCAGCGCCGTTGGTGACGGTGCTCAGGTCGACGCGCCGGCTGTCCACCCGGTTGTCACCGTAGAAGACTTCCGCCTCGGTGCACAGGTCGCCGGCGTCGGCCGGCGTGTCCAGCGTCATCTGGATGCCCATGTCGAGGGGACGGCCGATCAAGGCCACACCCTGGGCGCGGCCGAGCGTCAATGCGGAGCTGGCGCCGGCAGCGACCAGCAGCATGGCGCCCGGTACCCAGTGTCGAAGCAGGTTGGATCTCATGGAGTGCTGAATTCTTGCACGTTCGATGCACTGTAACACTTTGAAATAGTGTGGCAGCCCCCCGGAAAACGCCTGTTTAAGCGCCCCGGAGCCCGGCAGGCGGGGCCGCGGGGCCCCCCTGCGGCCGGCGGCAACGCGCCGACACGGATAATCCAGGGATGCAAGACAGTTTTTTCAGTGCCGCCACGCCCGATGCCGGCACCCGTGTGCAAATCGCGCAGGCTGTGGCCGAAGCGCGACAACTACCCAGCCCCCAGGACCTCGCCGGCTGCGCCTATGTGAGCGAAGCCCTGCGGATCGTCGACGAAGGCGCGGCCGATTTCGCGACCGTGGACCGCATCCTGCAGGACCAGGCCGGCGCCAGCCTGGGGCCGTTCGCGCTGCAGGCGCGCCTGGGCACGGCCCACGCGCTGGCCGCGATGGAGGCCGTCTACCGCCTGCAGCACGAGGAGCCCCGGCTGCGCCCGGGCGGCCCCGCCGCCCTGCGCCTGGCTGGCGACCCGGCCGCGCTGCAGCCGTTCACCGAGCAGCCCGTGCCGGCCGCCGGCGAGCTGCCGCCGGTGTGGGTGTCCACCCGGGCCGCCCGCCGCGCCGAGCTGTACCAGCTGCTCAAGGACCTGGGCGCGCGCATCGAGACCGGCCAATCCCCCTCCCCCCAGGCGCTGAGCCTGGTGGCCTCGCTGGGCTTCGACGTGACCACGGTGGCCGTGGTGGAGCGCCTGGATCCGGCCCGCACGGTGGGCATCGACATGCTGGTGGAGGACGCCGCCACGAAGCGCCGCGTGCTGGCCACCAACCCCGCCACCCGCCCCGACATGCGCGACGCCGCCCATGCCCTGTTCGCCCGTGACGGCAAGGCCGTGAGCGTGGTGCGCGACACCGGCGGCTTCGTCACCCAGCGCGTGCTGGCCGCCGTGGTGAACCAGGCCTGCGACGCCTGCCAGCAGCGCCTGGGCACGCCCGCCGCGCTGGACGCCGCCATCGCCCGCGACCTGGGCCTGGCCCAGGGCCCGCTGGCCATGGGCAACCGCTGGGGCCCGGCCAGCATCCTGGAAGTGCTGTTCAACCTGCAGACCGTGTACGGCGACACCCGTTACCGCCCCAGCCCGTGGCTGCGCCGCCGCGGCGCCATCGGCCTGTCCCTGCTGCAAGACGAGAACTGAGCCGCCACCCCATGCCCGCAGAACTCCAGAGCACCAGCCATGGCCAGACCATGGTGCTGACCCTTCGCAACCCCGAACACCGCAACGCGCTGGTGCCCGAGATCTGCGCCGCCGGCGTGGAGGCCCTGGGCGTGGCCGAGACCGTGCCCGAGGTGCGCAGTGTCGTGATCACCGGCGAGGGCGCGGGCTTTTGCGCCGGCAGCCCCCTGCAACGCCTGCTGGCCGCCCGCCACGAGCCGCCCGAATCCGCCGCCCTGGCGCTGGAGGCGGTGCACAGCTTCATCGAGGCGATCCGCACCTTCCCCAAGCCGGTCATCGCCGCCGTGGAAGGCACGGCCGCCGGCGCCGGCTTCTCCCTGGCCCTGGCCTGCGACCTGGTGGTGGCCGCCGACAGCGCGGTGTTCAGCCTGGCCTACACCCAGGTCGGCCTGTCGCCCGACGGCGGCGCCACCTGGAGCCTGGCCCAGGCCCTGCCCCGCCAGTTGCAGGCCGAGCTGCTGATGACGGGCGAGCGGGTGACTGCCAGCCGCCTGCACGAACTGGGCGTGGTCAACCGCCTGGCCCCCACCGGCGACGCCCTGAACGAGGCGCTGGCCCTGGCCGAGCGGCTCAACGCCCGGGCGCCCAACGCCCTGGCGAGCATCAAGGAACTGATGAATGACGCCCCGGGCAGCACGCTCAACGCCCAGCTGGCCCGCGAGCGCAACCACTTCGTGAAGAACCTGCACCATCCCAACGCCGGGGTGGGCATCGAGGCCTTCCTGGCCAAGCAGGCGCCCCGCTACGAATGAGCACGGGACAACCCTGAGACCGTTCGGGGGTCACGAACGTGACAATGCCTTTCACAAGAAGGCTGAAAAGGTCACGGACGAGACAACCCCATGGACGATCCCATTCTCACCATCGAGGAGCGCGAGGCGATCAACGCCGGGCGCTGGTTTTCCTCGCTGTCGCCCTCGCTGCGGCATGACATCCTGCGCTGCGCCTACGTCAAGCGGTACCGTGACGGCGACGCGCTGTTCGCGCGCGGCGACACGCCGCAGGAGTGGTTCGCCTGCGCCCGCGGCGCGGTGCGGGTGTGCTCCACCTCGCTGACGGGCAAGCAGGTCACCTTCACCTATGTGGAGCCCGGGGTGTGGTTCGGCGACATCTCGCTGATCGACGGGGATGCCCGCACGCACGACGCCTACACCCACGGGGACACCACCCTGCTGTGCGTGTCGGTGGCGGATTTCCGGCGCATCCTGGGCCAGCACCAGGAGTTGCACGAGGCGCTGCTGCGCCTGCAGGTCAAGCGCCTGCGCCAGCTGTTCGGCCTGGTGGAGGACCTGACCACCCTGCCCCTGCGCGCGCGCCTGGCCAAGCAGCTGGGCCTGCTGGCCCGGCGCTACGGCGTGGAGGAGCCGGCCACGGCCGGTTCCACGCGCATCGGCCTGCTGCTGGCGCAGGAGGAACTGGCGCAGCTGCTGGGTGCCTCGCGCCAGCGCGTGAACCAGGAACTCAAGGCGATGGAACGCGAGGGCGTGATCCGCATCGAGCCCGCCGGCCTGGTAGTGCGCGACCACGAAGGCCTGGCGCGGATCATGGAGCCGGAGCCGGAACGGGCCTGAAGCCGGCAGGTGCATGCGCAGCCCTGCGCAGGCCTTGCAGGGGCCCGCAGGTAAAGTACCGGCCCATGATCGACGTCTATTCCTGGCCCACGCCCAATGGCCACAAGGTGCACATCATGCTGGAGGAATGCGGCCTGCCGTACCGCGTCCACCCGGTCAACATCGGCAGCGGTGACCAGTTCGCGCCCGGGTTCCTGAAGATCAGCCCGAACAACAAGATCCCGGCCATCGTCGACCCGCAGGGGCCGGACGGCCAGCCGATCTCGCTGTTCGAGTCGGGCGCGATCCTGCTGTACCTGGCATCGAAGACCGGCCGGTTCCTGCCCGCCAGCGACCGCGCGCGCTTCGAGGTGCTGCAGTGGCTGATGTTCCAGATGGGCGGCGTCGGCCCGATGCTGGGCCAGGCACACCACTTCCGGCTGTACGCGCCCGAGAAGATCCCCTACGCCATCGACCGCTACACCAACGAGGCCAAGCGCCTGTACGGCGTGATCGAGAAGCAACTGGCGACGCACCGCTTCATCGCGGGCGACGAATACACCATCGCCGACATCGCCATCTTCCCCTGGCTGCGCAGCTGGCAGAACCAGGGCGTGGTGCTGGAGGACTACCCGCACCTGAAGGCCTGGTTCGACGGCATCGCCGCCCGCCCGGCGGTGCAGCGCGGCGTGCAGGTGCTGGCCGACGCGCGCAAGCCGCTGACGGACGACAAGGCCCGCGACGTGCTGTTTGGCAAGACGCAGTACGCCAAGCGCTGACCGGGGATGACCCCGGCCGCGCCGCGTGCGATGCAGGCCACGCGGCCGCGGCGGGCGTCAACGCTCCCGCTCCAGCATCCCCGAGACCTCCACGGTCATCGGGTGCTGCTTGATCCAGGTATCGCGCTGCAGCGCATTCCAGCCGTCCCAGGCGGCCGCATCCACGTTGTGGAAGTCCACCCAGCCACGGCACTCGGGCGCGACCTGGCGCGGCGCCAGCACGGTGCCGGAGGGCACGCCCGGCGAGTCGAAGGTGATGTGCGCGCAGCGCAGGTTCAGGCCGTGGCGGCGCGCCGTGTCCTCCAGCTCCCCCATCTGGCGCTGGCGCCGGATCCAGCCGGCGTTGCCCGCTTCCTGTTCGCCCGCCGCGTGCGGCATCCGGAACAGCAGGCCGCCCCCTGGCGCGAGCAGCCGCGCCGCGGCCCGCAGGTCGTCGAGTTCGTCGCCCGGGACGCGGAAGGCCGCCGTTCCCCGCGCCAGCAACGCGCGCCACTGTCCCTGGCCGGGCAGGTGCGGGAAGTCGCGCTCCTGGCGCACCGCCAGGCACCGGCCGACCGCCAGGGCGCGCTCCTTGTATTGCGCCGGGGACAGCCAGGATTCGCCATCCGGCCGCTGGCGGGGCACGCCGCGCGGGGTGCCCCGGGCATAGGCCTCCACCTCGTCCCACAGGCGCGCGCCGGTGAGCATGTCGCCATGCAGCAACGTGACGATGCAGCCCGACAGCGCCAGCTGCACGGGCAGCGCGAGGTCGCCGGGGTCGCACTCGGCCACCGTATCGCCGGGCTTGAGCGCGAGCAGCCGCAGGCCGTGGGCGATGCCGGGCGCCTCGCGCTCCAGGATCTCGTGCAGGGGCTGCTCCAGTCCGGCCAGCATGGAGCTGGCCAGCAGGGCCGTGCGCAGGTGCGGCTGCAGGTGCAAGGCGCGCTGCGACTGCTCGGCCAGCGCCGCACGCTGGGCGCTGTGCCGGCCCTGCAGGGCGGGCTCCTCGCGTCGCAGCTGCGCGCGCGCCTGGCGGCCGGCCTCGACATGGCAGTGCACCCCGTCCGGCTGCTGCTCCACATTCAGCCACAGGCCCTGCGCCGTGTGCAGGCGTCGCTCACGCAGCGGCGTGCTGGCCAGACCGGGGGTGGACAGCAGGCCCTGCGCGGACAGCGCGGGCCTGTTCGGCAGGCGGTTGCACGCCGCCTGCGTGAGCGCGCCCGCCACCCCCAGGGGGCTGGACAGGACCTGGAAGCCCGGCTGGCGGGCGGCAAGTGACAGCATGGTGGTTTCTCCCTGGTGGTCCCGCCGCGGTGGGCGCGGCGCGGTGGCACGCAGTATCGGCATCCGGCGGTTCGACCCCCTGCGTGGAAACCCCCAGCATCGCGGCGCCGCCGTGAAGTAATGCCGGTTGGCCGCGCCGGCAGGCGCGCGGCGCCCCGGCGTCCTCCGCCTCCGGCGGGAAAGCCGAGCAGGGCAGGAAAAGGCCCGCTTATCGGTGGATGGGTGGGCCGCGGCGCCCGGTAACGTGACGCAACTTCCGTTTGTACGTCCTCGCCCGCCCATGCCTGCCCTGCCCGACACCTCCCTGGCCCTGACCGCGGTCCTGGCCCCCGCCACCGTGGCCGTGGGCTGGCTCGCGCACGCCCTGCGCAGCACCCGCGCCCGGGAGCGCGCCCTGCGCAGTGAACTGACCGCCGAGCTGGATACGACGGCCGAGGCGCTCGAGGAGAGCCAGGCCCGGCTGCGCCAGGTGCTCGACAGCCTGCCCTGCGGCGTGGCGGTGTTCGACCAGCAGCAGCGGCTGGTGGTGCACAACGCGCGCTTTCGCCAGCAGATGGACCTGGGCAGCCTGGCCAGCGCGAGCGCAGGCCGGGCGGCCACCTTTCCCGCCCTGGTGGAGCACCTGCGGGTGCGCAGCGAGGGCCGTGAGACGCCCCGGCCGGGACTGATGATGATGGACGGCCGCCGGCCCTCGCAGCCGCGCCGCCTGACCCGCAGCCTGCCCGACGGCACGCCCGTGGAAGTGCACCTCACGCCGATGCCCGAGGGCGCCTTCGCCATGACCAGCGTGGAGGGCGGTGGCAGCGGGGGCGGGGCCGACGAGGCCGCCCGGGCGGCACAGGCCGCACAGGCCGCCGTGGACCGCCTGGCCCATGAGGCGGCACAACGCGCCAGCCAGGCCAAGAGCCAGTTCATCGCCAACATGAGCCACGAGCTGCGCACCCCCATGAATGCCGTGCTGGGCCTGCTGCAGCTGGCCCGCCGCAGCGGTCTCACCCCGGCCCAGGCCGACTACGTGCGCAAGGCCGAGGGCGCCGCCCGCGCCATGGTGGGCGTGCTGGACGACGTGCTGGATTTCTCCCGCGTGGAGGCCGGCCGGCTGGAGCTGGCCCCCCGCCCCTTCGACGTAGACGACCTGCTGCGCGACTTGTCGGTGATCTGGTCCGCCAACGTGGGCGACAAGCCGGTGGAACTGTTCTTCGAGGTCGATCCCCGGCTGCCCACGCGGCTGGTGGGCGACGACAAGCGCCTGCGCCAGGTGCTGATCAACCTGGGCGCCAACGCCATCAAGTTCACCGAAGCCGGCGAGGTCGTCCTGCGGGTGGCCCTGGTGCAGCGCGAGGCCGAGGCCGTGACGCTGGACATGTCCGTCACCGACACCGGCATCGGCATGGATGCCCAGGGCCTGGCCCGGCTGCAGGAAGAGGATTTCGGGCAGCTGGAGGCCTCCAGCACCCGCCGCCACGGCGGCATCGGCCTGGGCCTGGCGATCTGCCGCCAGCTGCTGGGGCTGATGCAGGCGCGGCTGGCTATCGAGAGCAGCCCGGGCCAGGGCAGCCGCTTCGGCTTCCGCCTGCGCCTGCCCCTGGCGCCCCAGGTGGACGACGCGCAGGCGCCGGCCCAGCCCTCCCAGGACCACGATCCCTATTCCGCGGCCTTCAGCGGCCCCCAGCACGTGCTGGTGGTGGACAGCCGCCCCCGCACCCGCGAGGCGCACGCGCAACTGGCCCGTGCCCTGGGCTGGGAGGTGACGCTGGCCGAGGACGGTCCCCAGGCCCTGGAACTGTTGCACCGCGCCGAGCGCTTTCACGCGGTGCTGGTGGATGCCCACCTGGCGGACGAGGAGCCCCTGCGCACCGCGATGGCCGCCGCCGAGCGGCTGGCGGGCACCACCACCGTGCTGCTGGTGAGCGGCACGGCGGCCCTGGGCGAGCACTTCTCGGCCCTGCCGCCGCAGGCGCAGCGCCAGGTCGGCGCCTTCATGGCGCGGCCCCTGACCCCGCGCATGCTGGCGCAGGCGGCCGCCACGGCCCGCGGCGCGCAGGCGCTGGCCGAACCCGGCGCCCTGGGCCTGCCGCTGGCGGGACTGCGCCTGCTGGTGGTGGAGGACAACGAGAACAACCAGATGATCGCGCGGGAGCTGCTGACGGCCCGCGGCGCCCTGGTGGATGTGGCGGTGGACGGCATGGACTCGCTGGTGCGGCTGGTGGCTGGCGCGCAGTTCGACGCCATCCTGATGGACTGGCAGATGCCGACCATGGACGGCCTGGAGGCCACCCGGGAGATCCGCCAGATCGCCGGCTACCAGGACATTCCCATCATCGCCATGACCGCCAACGCCATGGATTCCGACCGCGCACAGTGCCTGGCCGCCGGCATGAACGCGCATGTGGCCAAGCCCTTCGTGCTGCACGAGCTGATCGAGATCCTGCTGGCGCACACCCGACCGGCCCGCAAGGCGCCGCCCGCGCCCGAGATGCCGGCGCCGCTGCCCGCCTCCGCCGGCCCGGTGGACCGGGCCTCGGCAGCCGCCGCCCTGGGCAGCCAGGAGCTGTACGACACGCTGGTGCCCATGTTCATGGAGGACGGCCCGCGCACGCTGCAGGCCCTGCACCAGGCCTGCGTCGAGGGGGACCGCCTGGAGGCGCACCGACTGGCCCACACCCTCAAGGGCACGGCCGGCACCATGGGCGCGCGTGCGCTGGCGCGCGCCGCGATGGAGGTGGAAGCCTGCATGGCGCGGCCCTTCTCCTCGGAGGATGCGCCCGCGCTGATCGCGCTCGAACTGGCCATGGACCAGGCGGTGGCCGCCTTGCGGGCCTGACCCCGCACGGCCGCGACCGCCCGCCTTAGGCCATTTGCTTAATCCCCCCCTGGAAAAGCGCCTAGCCAATCCCCCAGCGACTGCACGTCCAATCGGAAACCTGAGCAAGAGACCGAGATGAAAGCTGCGCCCCTTCTGTCCCATGACGCCCAACGCCTGAGCCGGCTGCGCAGCCTCGGCCTGCTGGATACCCCGGCGGAGGCCGTGCTGGACGGCTTCACCCGGCTGGCCGCATCGGTGACGGGCATGCCCACCGCGCTGATCTCGCTGGTGGACGAGGACCGCCAGTGGTTCAAGTCCGCCGTGGGCCTGCCCCAGGGCGCGCAGACGCCGCGCGACGTGTCCTTCTGCGGCCATGCGATCGCGCAGGACGGCGTGTTCGAGGTGACGGACGCCACCCGCCACCCGGACTTCCACGACAACCCCCTGACCACTGGCCACCCCCACGTGGTGCACTACGCCGGCGTGCCGCTGGAGATGCCCGGCGGCGAGCGTATCGGCACGATCTGCCTGATCAATCACCAGCCGGGCCGCCTGTCGGACCCCCACCGTGAATTCCTCGTCGAGATGGCGCGCCACATCGTCCAGGTGCTGCTGCTGCGGGAGGACGACCACCGGCTGCGGCAGGAGCTGAACACGCGCAACCAACTGCTGGAGACGGTGATCGAGCACCTGCCCTGCGGCCTGGCGGTCTATGACGAGAACCTGCGCCACGTGGTGAGCAACCGGCGCATGCATCGCCAGCACGACCTGCCGGAGGGCCTGCTGGCGGCGCCCGGCGCCGGGCTGGACACGGTGATCGAGCACAAGGCCCGCACCGGCGAGCTCGGCCCCGGCGATCCCCAGGCGCTGGCGCGCGAGCGGGTGACCCTGTCCCGCACCAACCAGCCCATGGTCTTCGAGCGCGTGCGCCCCAACGGCATGCAGCTGGAGATCCGCACCGCGCCCATGCCCAACGGCTGGCAGGTGCACATGAGCACCGACGTGACCGAGCAGAAGGCCCTGGCCACGCAATTGCGCCACGGCGAGGAGCGGCTGGAGATGGCCCTGCGCGCCACCGGACTGGGCCTGTTCGAGTACGCCCCGATGGAGGACATGCTGTTCCTGTCGGAGAGCTGGTACGAGCGCTTCGGCTACGCCGCCGAGAGCGACTACATCCGCATCTCGCAACTGGCCGACCTGTCCACGCCCGGCACCGTGGACCGCTTCCGCCAGGCCCTGGTGGACCTGCTCAAGGGCGTGACACCCACGATGTCCGTGGAGCACGAGATGATCAACGCCGCCGGCCAGTCGATCTGGGCGCTGACCGAGGCGCAGGTGGTGGAGCGCAACGAGGCCGGCCGCGCCGTGCGCGTGGTGGGCACGACCAAGGACATCAGCGAGCGCAAGCGCCAGGAGGCCCAGCTGCGCGAGGCGGTGGAGCGCGCCGACGCCGCCAGCCAGGCCAAGGCCGATTTCCTGGCCACCATGAGCCACGAGATACGCACCCCCATCAACGGCGTGATCGGCCTGGCCCGCATGCTGGAGGACGCACAGCTGCCCCCGCGCGAGGCCAGCTGGGTGACCATGATCAACTCCTGCGCCAACACCCTGCTGGGGCTGGTGAACGACGTGCTGGACTTCTCCAAGATCGAGGCCGGTCAGATGGCGCTGGACCCGGTGGAGACCGACCTGCACACCCTGCTGCGCGAGACGGGCGACGTGTTCGCCAGCCGCGCGCAGGACAAGGGCGTGGGCTTTTCGGTACGCATCGACCCGGCCGTGCCGCAGTGGGTCATGGCCGACGGGCACCGACTGCGCCAGATCCTGCTGAACCTCCTGGGCAATGCGCTGAAGTTCACCTCGCGCGGGGCCTTCTCGATGCACGCCTCGGTGGAGCCGCTGGCGCAGCCACGCACCCTGCGCATCGACATCGCCGACTCCGGCATCGGCATCGCGCCCGAGGCGCTGCAGCGCCTGTTCACGCGCTACGCCCAGGCCGCGGCCTCCACCAGCCGGGAGTACCAGGGCACGGGCCTGGGCCTGTCCATCTGCCGCGACCTGGCCCGCCTCATGGGCGGCGAAGTGACGGTGGCCAGCACGCCCGGCGTGGGCTCGACCTTCACCGTGGCCGTGCCGCTGGTGGCCGTGGCCTCCCGCCTGGTCCCGGCAGCGGCGGCCCCGGCGCAGGACGCCGCGCCCAGCCAGGCCCGCATCCTGCTGGTGGAGGACAACGCCATCAACCAGCTGGTGGCGCGGGCCCTGATCACCAAGCTGGGGTACCGGAACATCACCGTCGCCGAGGACGGCCGCCAGGCCGTGGCGCAGTGCGCGCAGCAGGCCTTCGACCTGGTGCTGATGGACTGCCAGATGCCCGTGATGGACGGCTACGAGGCCACGCGGGCGCTGCGTGACGCAGGCCACCGCATGCCCATCATCGCGCTGACCGCCGGCGCCATCGCGCAGGACCGGGAGCGCTGCCTGGCCACGGGCATGAATGATTTCCTGTGCAAGCCGATCGACGGCGCCCTGCTCGCGCAGGCGCTTCAACAGTGGCTGCCGGCGCCAGCAACGCCGGCGCTGGCCGACACCCCCACCCTGCTCCCATTGGCGACCACCCGTTGATACTCCTGCCGGCGACGACACGCGCACCCGCACCGGGTCCCAAGGACCCGGCACGCCCTCGCCGGTGGAGCCTGCGGGCCAGCTCGGTGGCCATCGCCCTGGCCGCGGGCTGCACGGTCGCCGCGCTGGCGCTGTGGCAGCTGGCCACCAGCCTGGGCCAGGCCCGCATCGATGAGGCCGGCGCACTGGCCGCCGGTACCGCCCGGGTGACCGCGCAGGCCATCGACAACGACCTGGCTGACCGCACCGCCGACGTGCTGATGATGGCCGGCGTCACGGCCAGGTCCGGCCTGTGGCGCCAGCCCCAGGAGCTGCAGGCCCGCGCCGAGCTGGCGCAGCAGGCCAAGCCCGGCTTCAGCTGGCTGGGCTTCGCCAGCGCCGACGGGACCATCACCGCCGCCACCGGCGCATTGGCCGTGGGCGCCAACGTCAGCCAGCGCAGCTGGTTCCGCGGGGGGCTGCAAGGCGCCTACCACGGCGACCTGCACGAGGCCATCCTGCTGCAGAAGGTGCTGCCGCCCCTGCCCCGGGGCGAACCCTGGCGCTTCATCGACGTGGCCATGCCCGTGCGCGACGCCAGCGGCCAGCTGCAAGGCGTGTACGCCGCCCACCTGTCCTGGCCCTGGTTGCGAGGCCGCATGGACGTGGCGGCCGCCACCATGCCCGAACACGGCACACTGTGGCTGCTGGGCCCCGACGACCGCCCCCGCCACGGCGTGGACCTGGGCAGCGCCCCGCTGCAGCTGGACGCCGTGCGCCAGGCCCGGGCAGGACGCTCCGGCTGGACGGTGGAAACCTGGCCGGACGGCCGGCGCTACATCACGGGCTATGCACCCAACCTGGGCAATGAGCGCTTCCCCGGCTTCGGCTGGCTCACGCTGGTGCGCGTGCCGGTGGACACCTGGTCCGTGGCCCAGTCCGCGCAGTTCAAGGGCTTTGCCTGGAGTGCGGCGTTGCTGGTGCTGCTGATGGCCGGCGTGGCCTGGGCCTGCGCCGACCTGTGGCTGCGCCCGCTGCACCGCTTCATCGGCCAGGTGCGCCGGCTGCGCGAGGGCGACAGCGCGCCCGAGCTGGGCGGCCGCCAGCCCCGGGAGTTGCAGGCCCTGCACGAGGCCGTGGTGCACCTGGTGCAACAGCTCAATGCCAAGGAGGCCCGGGCCCTGCAGGCCTACGAGGACATGCGCCACAGCTTCGCCAGCGTGGGCAAGAGCCTGCCGGGGGTGCTGTCCACCTTCCGCCTCAAGGACGAGGAGCTGAGCTTCTCCTACGTGAGCGAGGGGGCGGCGCTGTACTTCGGCGTGCTGCCCCAGTCCATCCTGCGGGACCGCCAAGCCTGGGCACGCCATGCAGACCCGGCCGATGCACAGGCCCTGCGCCAGGCCTTCCTGCCGCTGCGCACTGGCGACCAGTACATGCTGAGCCTGCCGATCCGCTTCACCGGCAGCGACGGCAAGCGCCGCACCCTGCACAACATCATCGTGCGCCGGGATGACCAGGGCGCGCGCCTGTTCGACTGGATCAGCCTGGACATCACCGAGCAGGTGGCCGCGCGCGAGGCCGCCGAGCGCGCCAACCGGGCCAAGAGCGATTTCCTGGCGACCATGAGCCACGAGATCCGCACCCCCCTGAACGCCATCCTGGGCTTTTCGCGGGTGCTGGAAGACACGCTGGCCGAGGAAGGCCAGCGGCGCCAGGCGCATTTCATCCGCGAGACCGGGGAGGTGCTCACGCGCGTGCTGAACGACGTGCTGGACCTGGCCCGCGTGGACAGCGGCAAGTTCTCGCTGGACCCGCGGCCCTTCGACCTGCTGCAGGTGCTCGAAGGCTGCCGCGCCATCTACCGCGTGACGGCGCTGGAGCGCGGCCTGTCCTTCAAGGTGGAAGCGCCCGGCGCGCTGCCGCCGCTGGTGGGCGACCCGATCCGCCTGCGCCAGGTGCTGGAGAACCTGCTGGCCAATGCCATGAAGTTCACCGCCGCCGGCGCGGTGACCCTGCGCGCCAGCGTGCAGGCCACCCACGAGCGGCCCGACGGGCGGCAGGAGGTGCGGGTGTGCCTGCGGGTGACGGACACCGGCATCGGCATGACGCCCGAGCAGGCCGGCCGCGTGTTCGAGCGCTTCGAGCAGGCCGACCGCAACACCAAGGTCCGCTACGGCGGCGCCGGGCTGGGCCTGGCCATCGTCAAGGCGCTGGTGCAGGCCATGGGTGGCGAGATCGAGGTGGTGTCCGTCGAGGGCTCGGGCAGCGAGTTCAGCGTGACCATCCCCTTCGAGGTGGCCGCCGGCGCCCTGCCCCATGTGCCCGACGAACTGGACCTGAGCGTGCCCGAGCGCCCCCTGCGGGTGCTCGTCGCCGACGACCTGAACCTCAACCGCATCGTGATCCGCACCCTGCTGGAAGGCCGGGGCCACCAGGTGCTGGAGGCCGTCGATGGCGTGGAGGCCCTGCAGAAGGTGCGCGACGAGCGCCCCGACCTGGTGCTGATGGACCTGGACATGCCCCACATGGACGGCTGGGAGGCCGCCCGCCGCCTGCGCGCCGCGCCAGGCCCCGAGCGGGACACGCCGATCTGGGCGCTGACCGGCAAGGCCTTCGTCGAGGATGTGCAAAGCAGCTGGGAGGCCGGCATGGACGGCCACCTGGCCAAGCCCGTGGTGCTGGAAGAGCTGGTGCGGGTGCTGCGGCGATCCGCCGGCGGCCGCGCGCGCGACAGCCGTCACAAAGCGTAGCCATTTGGGGGCCGCCCCGGGGCCAAGGCTGACCCGGGCGTGCTACCTTGATCCCTTGGCTTGGCTTGGGCGCCAGGCCGTGAGCGGTCCTGATGCATCCCCACGATTACACCGAACGCCGGCGCCTGGCCCGGCTGCGCGCGCTCGACCTGCTGGACACCGAGGCCGAGGCCTTGCTGGACCACTTCACCGAGCTGGCAGCGCGGGCCACGGGCCTGCCGATCGCGCTGATTTCACTGATCGACGAGCACCGCCAATGGTTCAAGTCGGCCGTGGGCCTGCCCCAGGGCATGGAGACGCTGCGCGAATTTGCTTTCTGCGAGCATGCCGGCGAGTGCCTGCAGCTGTTCGAGGTGGAGGACGCCCGCCTGGACCCGCGCTTCGCCACCAACCCGCTGGTGACCGGCGACCCCCACATCGTCCATTACGCGGGTGCCCCGCTGATCATGCCCGGCGGCGAGTTCATCGGCACGCTGTGCGTGATCGGCCCGCACCCCGGCCGCCTGGAGGACCAGGGGCGCGAGCTGCTGCTGACCCTGGCGCGCAGCGTGGTGAGCGTGCTGCTGCTGCGCGAGAGCGAGCGCAACCTCGCAGCCCGCGTGCGCGCCGAGGCCGCCCTGGCCGAGAGCGAGGCACGCTACCGCACCCTGGCCGCCGAGCTGGCCGCCGCGCACCGGCGCAAGGACGAATTCCTGGCCATGCTGGCCCACGAGCTGCGCAATCCCCTGGCCCCCATCAGCACCGCGGTGCACCTGCTGCGGATCGCGGCGGATGATCCGCAGCGCGTGCGCCGAACGGGCGAGCTGATCGGCCGGCAGGTGGCGCACATGACCGAGCTGGTGGACGACCTGCTGGACGTTTCGCGCGTCACCCGGGGCCTGGTGCGCATCGACCATGACCGGGTCGACCTGCACCAGGTGGTTCACGACGCGCTGGAGCAGGCCCGCCCCCAGGTCGAGGCTCGCCGCCACGCGCTCCAGGTCGACCTGCCGGATCCGCCCGTGCTGGTACGCGGCGACCGTGTGCGGCTGGTCCAGATGCTGGCCAATTTGCTCAACAACGCCGCCAAGTACACCCCCGAGGGCGGACACCTGGCGCTGTCGATGCGGTGCGAAGGCGGGGAGGTGGTACTGGCGGTGCGGGACGACGGCATCGGCATCGACGCCGAGCTGCTGCCCCATGTGTTCGAGCTGTTCACCCAGGCCCGGCGCACGCCCGACCGGGCCCAGGGCGGCCTGGGGCTGGGCCTGGCGCTGGTGTGCAGCCTGGTGCGGCTGCATGGCGGTACGGTCACCGCCGAGAGCGCCGGTCTGGGAAAGGGCAGCACCTTCACCGTGCGTCTGCCCCGGCTGCAGGCGCGCGAGCCGGCGCCCCAGGGAAAGCCGCCACCCGGCGCGCAAGCGGTGCGGGAGCCCGATGCGCCCGCCGCACACGGGTAACACACGGTTGTAAAGCTGGCGGCGCGTGGGCCCTGCGGCGGGCCGGCCACATGGTAAGGTGCCTGCATGGGTGGCGGGCTGTCATCGGCCGCCGCCCCATCGAACATGCAGGCTCCACCCGCGCTCGCGAACGAGACCCAGCGCCTGGCCCGGCTGCTCGAGCTGGGCGTGCTCGACACCGAGGCTGAGGCGGTCCTGGACAGCTTCACCGAGCTGGCCACCGCCATCACTGGCATGCCCATCGCCCTGATCTCGCTGATCGATGAGGACCGTCAGTGGTTCAAGTCCGCCGTCGGCTTCCCGCAGGGCGGACAGACACCGCGCGAGCTGTCCTTCTGCGGCCATGCCATCGCGGCGGGGGATGACGTGTTCGAGGTGGAGGACGCCTCGCGCGACCCGCGCTTCGCCGACAACCCCTTCGTGGAAGGCCTGCCCCATGTGGCGCATTACGCCGGGGCGCCCCTGGTGATGCCGGGGGGCGAGCGCATCGGCACCATCTGCGTGGTGGACGACCGGCCCGGGCGGCTGGACGATCGCACCCGGCACCTTCTGTCCCAGCTGGCGCGCAGCATCGTGCGCGTGCTGCTGCTGCGCGAGAGCGAGCGGAACCTGGGCTCCCGCCTCAAGGCCGAATCCGCCCTGCGCGAGTCCGAGGCCAAGTTCCGCACCATGACCGAGGCCATGCCCCAGATGGTGTGGTCCAGCCGGCCGGACGGCTACCACGACTTCTTCAACCGCAACTGGTACGAATTCACTGGCCAGGCGCCCAGGGAGTGCGACGGCGAACTTTGGCAGGAACTGGTACACCCTGAGGACCTGCCCGTGCTCAAGGAACGCTGGAACCACAGCCTGCGCACGGGCGAGCCGTACGAGACCGCCTGCCGCCTGCACCACCGCAGTGGGGAGTACCGCTGGGTGCTGGGCCGTGCCAGTCCGGTGCGCGACGACGGGGGCCGCATCATCCGCTGGATGGGGACCTGCACCGACATCCACGAGCAAAAGCGCATCCAGGAAGAACTGCAGGAGTCCAACCAGCGCAAGGACGAGTTCCTGGCCATGCTGGCCCACGAGCTGCGCAACCCCCTGGCGCCGGTGAGCACCGCCGTGGAGCTGCTGCGGATGGCGCCCGACGATCCCGAGCGCGTGCGCCGCACCAGCGAGGTGATCGGCCGGCAGGTGCTGCACATGTCCGAGCTGGTGGACGACCTGCTGGACGTCTCGCGCGTCACCCGCGGCCTGGTGAACATCGAGCACGACACGGTCAACCTGCAGCAGGTGGTGAACGACGCGCTGGAACAGGTGCGCCCGCAGATCCACGCGCGCGAGCATGCCGTGAACCTGCTGCTGCCGGGCGCGCCGGTGCATGTGCGCGGGGACCGCGTGCGGCTGGTCCAGGTGCTGGCCAACCTGCTGAACAACGCAGCCAAGTACACGCCGGAGGGCGGGCGCATCGACGTCGAGTTGCGGGCGCAGGACGGGCAGGCCCTGGTGTCGGTGAAGGACAACGGCAGCGGCATCGATCCCGGCCTGCTGCCGCATGTCTTCGACCTGTTCACCCAGGCCAAGCGCACGCCCGACCGCGCCCAGGGCGGGCTGGGCGTGGGGCTGGCGCTGGTGCACAGCCTGGTGGAACTGCATGGCGGCACGGTGCGGGCAGAGAGCGCCGGCAAGGGCCAGGGCAGCACCTTCACCGTCAGCCTGCCGCTGGTGGAGGCCATCCAGCCGGCGCCGGCGCCCGTCCCCTCCACCGGCACCACGGGCCATGCGGGGCTGAAGGTGATGGTGGTGGACGACAACACCGACGCCGCGGAGCTGCTGGGCGTGTGGCTGGAGACCCAGGGCTACCAGGTCACCGTGAAGACCGATGCGCGCGACGCGCTGGCCACCGCCAAGGTGGACCCGGCCGACGTGTACGTGCTGGACATCGGCCTGCCCGAGATGGACGGCAACGAGCTGGCCCGGCGCCTGCGCGCGGACCCGCGCACGCGCAAGGCCACGCTGATCGCGCTGACGGGTTACGGGCAGGCGCAGGACATCCTGCGCTCACGCCAGTCGGGCTTCGACCACCACTTCGTCAAGCCGGCCGACCCGACCCGGCTGGCGGTGGTCATCGAGTCGCTGACCCCTGCTTGATGAACACGCCGGAGACGTCGACCATCACCGGCTGGGCCTCATGCTTCTGGAGCCGGGCGATCTCGTTCCAGCCGGTCAGCGCGGCCGCGTCGGCCTTGTCCGGGGCCACCTCGCCCCGGGCGTCTCCCGCCACGCGGCGCGGCGGGATCAGGTCCCCGTCGGGGCGTTCGGCCTGCCGGAACTGGACGTTGATGCACTTCAACGCCAGGCCGTTGCGGCGGGCGGCCTCGTCCAGTTGGCGGAAGGCAACCCTGTTGAGCTTGACCGGCGCCTGGGGATGGGAAGGGGTGCCGGCCGCATGGGCGAATTCGAAGACCAGGCCGCCGCCGGGCTGCAGCATGCGGCCGGCATCGTCCAGCGCCGCCTCGATGGCCCGCAGGTCCAGGTACTCGAAGACGCCGCGGGCGATGAGGGCCTTGTACCGGGTTTCCTGCGGCAAGGCGCCAAAGCCCTTGCCTTCCAACAGCGACATCTGCCGGGCCACCTTGCGCGCGCCGTTGCTGTAGTGCTCGGGGGGGTGCATGTGCTTGAAGTCGGGCGGCAACATGATGCGCACGGGGTGCGTCTTGCCCTTCTCGAAGCGCTTGAGCTCCAGCGTGAGCTCGCGATGACGGGCCGGGGAGGACAGCACGACGCCGGTGCGCGCGCCCTCCAGGGCCAGGTGCACCGCCAGGGTGGGTTCGAGGGGATCGAGCTCGCCCACGGCGTCGCCGGGTGCGATCGCCAGTTCGCGCAGGCCCGCGGCCACCCCGGGGCTCTCCTCCTTGAGGAGCATGTCGCGGCTGCGCTCCAGGCCCTTGACCATGTTGATGCCGTTCACTTCGGCGGCGTAGCCGGGCTCGATGCCCACTCCGCTGCGAAAGGCCAGTTCCTCGCGCTCGCGCTTGGCTGCCCACTGGCGGGGGGCTTCCAGGGCGGCACGCCGTGCGGCGGTGCCCGCCGTGGTGAGCGTCTCGATCTCCTGCCCGGTTTCCCCGCCGGCGGGCCAGTCGCGCACCGGCTTGGCATGGGGGTTGGGGAAGAGGAAGGAGATGCTGCGCGAGCGCACCGAGGGCGCGACCTCGCAGGCCCGCGGCGCGCCGCAGGCGACCTGCACACTGCGTTGGCCCGGCGCCACGCGGGCGGCTGTGAGGCCGGCAGACCGGACCTGGCGCGCGACGGGTACGGACTGGAATGAAGAATTGGCGTGGCCCGCGATCTTGTTGAACATGATGGATCTCCCTGAACGCCGATGACGAGGCAACGGGCGATTCTGGCCAACCGGGAGCGGGAAAGGCGGGAGGGAGGCTGACGGACAGGGGGCGCCGTCAGGCGCGGTCAAGCTCGCGCGAATGGCCTGCCCGGAGGGAATCGAACCCCCGACCCACAGCTTAGAAGGCTGTTGCTCTATCCAACTGAGCTACGGGCAGTTCCGGCCGGTTGCGTGGACCGGCGCGGCCGATTCTCGCATTTTTCGCTCGGCATTGCCCCCCGGGCAGCGCCGTTGCCACGCGATGGCCATGCGAAGCTCCTTCCTGCGGATGGCGGGCTGGCTGCTGCTGGCCGCAGCGCCTGTGGTGGCCTCCTGGTGGCCCGCCCCCGCAAGCCCTGCGGCGGACGCTGGCCGGCCGGTGGTGTTCGTCGCGCCCATCGGGGGCATGATCGACCTGGGACTGGCGCCCTTCGTGCAGCGTGTCCTGGACGAGGCCCGCGAGGCCGGCGCGGCGGCCGTGGTGCTGGAAGTCAACACCCTCGGCGGCCGTGTCGACGCCGCCGTGCAGATCCGCGATGCCCTGCTGGCCAGCGAGGTGCGCACCCTCGCCTTCGTGAACCGGCGCGCCATCTCGGCCGGCGCGCTCATCACCCTGGCGGCGCACACCATCATCATGAGAACGGGCGGCACCATCGGCGCGGCCGCGCCGGTGCAGGTGGGCGCCCCCGGCGGGGCGGCGCTGCCGGTGGAGGAGAAGACCGTCTCCTACGTTCGCAAGGAATTCCGCGCCACCGCCGAGGCCCGCCAGCGCCCGGTGCTGCTGGCCGAGGCCATGGTCGATGCGGACGTGGCCATCCCCGGCGTGGTGGACAAGGGCAAGCTGCTCACGCTCACCACCGACGAGGCGCTGCGGCTGAAGCTGGCCGACGGCCGCGCCGACACCCTGGCGCAGGCGCTGCAGGCGGCCGGGCTGGCGGGGGCCGAGGTGCGCACGGCCTCCCCGAACTGGGCGGAGAACCTGGTGCGCACGCTCACCCACCCGCTCGTGAGCTCACTGCTCGTGACGGTCGCCATGCTGGGAATCCTGATCGAGCTGCGCACACCGGGCTTTGGCGTGCCCGGCGCGCTGGGCCTGGGCAGCCTGGGGCTGGTGCTGTGGGGCCACTGGCTCGCCCAGCTGGCCGGCCTGGAGGAACTGCTCCTGGCGGCCGCCGGGGTGCTACTGCTCGCGGTGGAGGCCTTCGTGCTGCCCGGCTTCGGGATCGCCGGGCTCCTGGGCATCCTGGCCCTGGTCACCGCCCTGGTCATGGCGCTGACCGGCGAAGGCAACACCGCGCAGCTGCTCACGGCGGTGACGGCGCGCCTGGTGTTCGCGCTGCTCGCCGCCATCGCGCTGAGCCTGGTGGCGCTGCGCTTCGTCGCCCGCCTGCCGGGCGGCAAGCGCCTGGTCCTGGACACCCGGCTGGACGCCGGCACGGGCTATGTCTCGCCCCCCGAGCAGGACGCGCACTGGCTGGGGCGGCGCGGGCTGGCCCACTCGGTGCTGCGGCCGTCCGGCATCGCCGACATCGAGGGACGGCGCATCGACGTCGTGTCCGAGGGCGAGATGATCGAGTCGGGCACCCCCATCGAAGTCCTTCGCGTGGACGGCAACCGCATCGTGGTGCGCGCCCTGCCCGCCGCGCCCACCCCACCACCCACAGGAGAACTAGCATGATGGAAACCGGACTGGTCAGCGGCTTCGGCCTGCTGATCCTGCTGATGGGGGTCCTGGCGATCCTGCTGTACATGGTCCCCATCCGGCTGTGGATCTCGGCCTGGGCCTCGGGCGCCTACGTGGGGCTGTTCACGCTGGTGGCCATGCGGCTGCGGCGGGTGCCGCCGCACACCATCGTCACGGCGCGCATCAGCGCGGTGAAGGCGGGCATCGAGGTCACGCTCAACGACCTGGAGGCCCACTTCCTGGCCGGCGGCAACGTGGTGCGCGTGGTCAACGCCATGATCTCGGCGGACAAGGCCAGCATCCCCCTGCCCTTCAAGCGCGCCGCCGCCATCGACCTGGCCGGGCGCAATGTGCTGGAGGCAGTGCAGATGTCGGTGCTGCCCAAGGTCATCGAGACCCCGCGCATCGCGGCCGTGGCCAAGGACGGCATCCAGCTGATCGCGGTGTCGCGGGTCACGGTCCGCACCAACATCGACCGGCTGGTGGGCGGCGCGGGCGAGGAGACCATCATCGCCCGCGTGGGCGAAGGCATGGTCAGCACCATCGGGTCCGCGGCCACGCACAAGAGCGTGCTGGAGAACCCGGACCACATCTCCAAGCACATCCTCAGCCGCGGGCTGGATGCGGGCACCGCCTACGAGATCCTGTCCATCGACATCGCCGACGTGGACGTGGGCGCGAACATCGGCGCCAAGCTGCAGATCGACCAGGCCGACGCCGACAAGCAGATCGCCCAGGCCAAGGCCGAGGAACGCCGGGCCATGGCCGTGGCCCTGGAGCAGGAGATGCGCGCCCGCGTGGTCGAGGCCGAGGCCGAGGTGCCGCGCGCCATGGCCGAGGCCTTCCGCAGCGGCAACCTGGGCATCATGGACTACTACCGCATGAAGAACCTGCAGGCCGACACCGACATGCGCGCCGAGATCGCGGGCACGCGCGAGGCGCCGGCACCGCAGGGGCAGGGCCCGGGCGGCGGCACGCCACGGCGGGAGTGAGGCGCCATGCAATCCCTGGAGGCATTGCTCAACCTCTTGGTGGTGCTGGCGTTCATCGCAGCTGCCCTCGTGCACCGGCGCCGCGAACGGCAGCAACGGCCAGCCGAGGAAGCGCCGCAGGCCCAGGACGCCACCGGGGGCGTGGATGCGCCCGTGGTGACGCGTGAACTCGCGCAGGCCCTGCTGGCCGATGCCGACCGCTGGGGCACGCAGGGCCACCCGCGAGCCCCGGTCCCGCACGCCGCATCCGCCCCAAAGACCGCGCGCCCCATGCGCCGCCCCACCCAGCGCCATGGCCTGCCCTTCCAGGACAGGCGCGCCCTGCGGCAGGCCATCGCCGCGATGACGGTCCTGGGCCCCTGCCGCGCGCTGGACCCCTTCGACGGCCCGTCACGGCCGCGCTCCAACCCGGACCAATGACCGCACCGGGCGGGACAATTTCGTCCTCCCCCGGCACACGGGGCCAGCGGCTGGAACGAGCCTGAAGGGTGGGATCTTTTTGTCCTGCCTGCGCCACCGCGTGCAAGGCAAATCAAGCACTTGCGCGCGTCCCGCCCGTGGCACGCAACCTGCGATGGATCAGGCACCTCAGTGCCCTTCACAGGAGCGTATCCATGCCGCAAGTGAGCTACCCGGGCGTCTACATCCAGGAAGTCGCCAGCGGCGTGCGGACGATCACCAGCGTCAGCACGTCCATCACCGCCTTCGTCGACTTCTTCCGCGAGGGGCCGATGAACCGGGCCGTGGAGATCTACGGCATGTCGGACTTCGCGCGCGAGTTCGGCGGGCTGGACGCGCGCAGCGAGGCGAGCTATGCCATCGCCCAGTTCTTCCTCAATGGCGGCGGCACCGCCCTGGTGGTGCGCAGCGCCTCGGGCGCCGGCGCCACGCCGCTGGCCGCGGCCAGCGTGCAGCTGCGGGGCAACAACCTCGCCGCGCCGGAGCTGCTGACGCTGATCGCCGCCAGCGAAGGCGCCTGGGGCAATACCCTGCGCGCCACCATCGACCACCGCACGAGCGACCCCACGCGCTTTTTCAACCTCACCCTCACGCGCCATGCCTCCAACGCCAAGGATGCGCCCGTGCTCACGCAGGAGCGGTTCCTGGGCGTCACCCGCGAGGCCGCCCACCCGCGCTTCATCGAGAAGGTGCTGGCCGCGGATTCCCGGCTCGCGCGCGCCACCGTGACCAACGCCGGGACGGCCGGCGTGCCCGCCGCCAACGGCACCACCAGCGGCGTCCTGCCCACCGCCCAGCCCGCCTTGCAGACCCTGCTGGACTCCCTGCGCAGCGTGCAGCCACCCGCCGTGCCGCTGGTGCCGCGCCGCCTGCGCGTGCAGGTGGGCGGCGGCAGCGTGTTCCAGGCCACCCTGCCCACCTGGAACGCCGGCGAGGTCACCACCCTGGCCCAGCTGGCCACCCGGCTGGAGACGGCGCTGCGCACGGCGGTGGACACCACCGCCGCCAACGAGCCCACGCCGCCCGCCCTCACCGGCGCGACGGTGCAGGTGGTGAACAACGACCGCCTGGTCATCACCGCGGGCGCGGACCCGGCACGGGCGCTGAACGACACCATCGCCTTCACCAACGCCGCCGGCCCGGCCGACAACGCGGCAGCCACGCTGCTGCTGTTCGGGGCCGGCTCCGTCGTCAACGTGCAGTCCTACCCGCTGGGCACCACCGCGCCAGCCACGCCCTCGACGCTGGCCTTCGTCGCCGGCACCGCGGGCGCCGACGGCGAGCCGCCCACCGCCGACGACCTGGTCGGCGCCGTGGCCGACGCCAACGACCGCGGCGTGTTCGCGCTGCGCAAGGTCGACCTGTTCAACCTCCTGTGCATCCCCCGCGCCGCGCAGCTGGTCGACGCGCAGATGCGGCAGGTGGTGGAGAAATCCATCGCCCTGTGCGAGCGCAAGCGCGCCTTCTTCCTCGTCGACATCCCCGAAAGCATCAACGAGCCCGCCGAGGTCAAGGACTGGCTGGATGCCCACGGCAACTTCCGCAGCCGCAACAGCGCCCTCTTCTTCCCCCGCGTTCGCATCGCCGATGCGTTGGCCGAGTACCGGCCCCGCAGCTTCGGCAACAGCGGCACCCTGGCCGGCGTCTTCGCCCGCATCGACGCGGACCGCGGCGTGTGGAAGGCGCCCGCCGGCATCGAGGCCACGCTGCGCGGGCTCGACGACCTGGACTACCGCATGAGCGATGCCGAGAACGGCACGCTCAATCCGCTGGCCATCAACGCCCTGCGCGCCTTCCCGATCTACGGGCTCGTCAGCTGGGGCGCGCGCACCCTCGACGGCGCCGACGCCACCGGCAGCGAGTGGAAATACATCCCCGTGCGTCGGCTGGCGCTGATGCTGGAGGAGTCGCTGTTCCGCGGCACCAAGTGGGTGGTGTTCGAGCCCAACGACGAGCCGCTGTGGGCGCGCGTGCGGCTGAACGTGGGCGCGTACATGAACTCCCTGTTCCGCCAGGGCGCCTTCCAGGGCACCACGCCCAAGGACGCCTACTTCGTCAAGTGCGACGCCGAGACCACCACCCAGAACGACCGCAACCAGGGCATCGTCAACATCGAGGTGGGCTTCGCCCCGCTCAAGCCCGCGGAGTTCGTGGTGATCAAGATCCAGCAGATCGCTGGCGACCTGGACGTTTGAGAACCGTGAGGAGATGAGCGATGGCCAACACCGGATTCGTGGTCAACACCCACCGCATAGACCCCTACAAGAACTTCAAGTTCCGGGTGCTCTGGGACGGCAAGGCCGTCCTGGGCATCAGCAAGGTGGGCGCCCTCAAGCGCACCACCGAGGTGGTCAAGCACCGCAGCGGCGGCGACAACAGCCATGACCACAAGTCCCCGGGGCGCAGCAGCTTCGAGGGACTGAGCATGGAGCGCGGCATCACGCACGACCTGGCCTTCGAGCAATGGGCCAACCAGGTCCACAGCTTCCAGGGCGACCCGGCCATGGACCTGGTGGGCTACAAGAAGGACCTCACGCTGGAGGTGATGAACGAGCGCGGGCAGGTGGCGATCCGCTACTTCCTGTTCAAGTGCTGGGTCAGTGAGTTCACCGCCATGCCCGACCTGGACGCCAATGCGAATGCGGTCGCCATCGAGAGCATCAAGATCGAGCTCGAAGGCTGGCAGCGTGACCCCGAGACCACCGAACCCTCGGAGGCCGCGTGAACCCTTCGGCCTTCCTGCAGGCGCGCATCGACCCGGCCCGGCCGGCGCAGGCGGTGGACGGCCTGCTGGCGGCCGGCCTGGGTGAGTCCGTGGACACCCTGCGCCGCTGGAGCGTGGGCCGGCGGCTCGATGCGCTGGTGGCGCTGCGGCAATGCACCTCGGGCGACGTGGAGCCGGTGGCCCTGCGGTGCGCGTCCTGCCAGGGGGCCTTCGAGGTGGACATCGACCTGGCCGCCTGTCGCGCGCCCGTGCCCGAGGACGAGGCCGCCTGCGCGGCGCAGGCCCTGGTCGTCTACGAGGTGGAAGGCGCCACGCGCCGCGCGCGCCTGCCCACCGGCGAGGACCAGGCCCGCTGGCAGCGCGAACGCCCGGCGCTGCGGCTGGTGGCGGACAGCCTGATGGCCGACGGCCAGCCCTGCGGCGACGAGGCGCAGGTCGAGGCCCTGGGCCGGGCGCTGTCCGCGCGCGACCCGCTGCGCGAGCTGCCGGTGCAGGCCGTGTGCCCGGAGTGCGGCCACCTCGCCGAGCACCGGGTGGACCTGGAGTCGCACCTGGTGGCCGCCTTCGCCGTGGCGCAGCGCGAGCTGCTGGGGCAGGTCGCGGCCCTGGCCGAGGCCTATCACTGGTCCGAGGCCGAAATCGCCGCCATGCCGCCCTGGCGGCGGCTGTTCTACCTGCAGCGGCTGGAGGCGAGATGAGCCTGTACCTGCAACGCCTGGCGCGGCCCTCATTGCCGCCTGCCTCCCTGGCCCGGCCGGGTCGTCGGTCGGCGCAGCCAGGGCTCGCGCAGCCGGGCGTTCAGGAAGTCGAGCAGGTGGTCGAGGCAGGCCGGCCGGAGCGGCCCACCGCGGCGGCAGCGGATCGCGGCCTGCGACCGGAGACGGCACCGTCTGCTGGCGCCGACTCCCGCGTGGCCCTCACCGCGTACGTCACGCGCTGGCTGGCCGGGCCGGGGGGCGTGCACAGCCAAACCACGGTTCCAGCGACATCGGTGGCGCCGACGGCTACGGCCTCCGCAGGAGGCGCTGCCTGGCCTGCCACCGGGGCGACGCATGACATACGGGTGGACACCGCCTTGCCACTGGATCGTTCGGTTGCTTCGGCAACTTCAACGCGACAGGACGCAGGCCCGTCCACTGTTGACGCCCTGCCGTCCACGCCCTTCGCGGCCAACCCGTTTGCTGCCGGGACCCAGCCCGCTGGCGAAGCCTCTACACGCGTGATGCCGCTTGCGCCGCAGGCATCTCCCGGCTCCCCCACAGCCACAGTCCCCTGGCCAGCCCGCTCGCGTGAGAGCGCCACCCCGGCCCTTGCCACTGCCCCGTCGCGCGCCGCACGCGCCACACCGGCCAGCCGCCAGGTCGAGGTCCACATCGGCAGCATCGCGCTCACCGTCAAGGTGCCGCCGAATGCGTCACCCGCAACCCTCTTGCCCGCTCGCCCGGTGACGGCCGCAGCACCCGGCACCGCCCACCCGCGCGCCGCAGCCGCCGAGCCGCTGCGCTTTTCACCCGCCCGCCACCACCTGCGCTGGAGCTGACCATGCCCTCCCCCAGCAGCGAAGCCATCGGCGCCGTGAGCGAGTTGCTCAGCACCCGCCTCTCGGCGGCGCTGAACAACCTGCCCATCTCCATCGGCCGGCCCGATGTCGCGGCGGGGGGCCAGGGCGGGCGCACCCTGAACCTGTTCCTGTACCGCGTCGCCTTCGACCCGCACCTGCGCAACGAGCCGCTGGACCGCGGCCAGCCCGCGCCGTTGTGGCTGTCGCTGCACTACCTGCTCACCGCCTTCGACAGCGCCCGCGAGAGCGATTCCGCCGCCGCCCACCGGCTCCTCGGCCAGGGCATGGCCGCCCTGCAGGAGCTCAATTACGTGCGGCCGCCGGCCCTGAGCCTGGCGCTGGCGAAGAACCCCGAGCCGCTCAAGCTCACCTTCGACGAGGCCGACGTGGAGCTGCTGTCCAAGCTGATGCAGGGCACCGACGAGCGTTACCGCATCTCCGCGGCGCTGCAGGTGCGCCCCATCATGCTCAAGCTCGAAACGCCGCCCGAGCACGCGCCCCTGGTGCAGACCATCGGCCCCGTGGTGCCGCAGCCCGACGGCCCGCCCGCGCCCACCGGCGTCATCGTGACCCCCAGCCTGGGGGCGGTGCTGGACGAGATCGAGCCGCTGCGCTTCGTCGCCGGCACGGCCATCACCCTGCGCGGCGCGGACATGCAGCGCTACACCGAGGCCTTCCTGGGCACCACGCCCTTCCCGCTGCTGCCAGGCGCCGAGGAAGGCATGGCCACCTTCACCGTCCCGGCCGCCTCGCCCATCGCCGCGAACAGCTACCCGCTGTACATCGCCCGCACCCTGCCCTCGGGCCGCAAGGTCACCAGCAACGCCCTGCTCGCGCAGTTGCAGCCCGTGGTCACCGGCGCCGCCCTGGCCGGCCCGCTCACCGTGCTGCCGCCGGGCGGGCCCACCGCGCCGCGGCACGGCAGCTTCACCGTCACCGGCGCGCAGTTCGGCGGCAGCAACGAGTCCGCCTTCGCCAGCCTGTACCTGGACGGCCGCACCTTCGGCCTGTTCGAGCCCGATGCCGGCGGCACGGGCACGCAGCTGACCTTCACCGTGCCCGCCACCAAGGCCCTGCCTCCCGCGGCCTACCGCGTGGTGCTGCGGGTCAACGGGCAGCAGGCGGTGGCCTCACCGGTCCTGAACTGGGTCTGAGCGGAGCACCCCATGGCCGACGCCCCCGACGCCCACCCGCTGCTGGACCCGGCCCTGGAGCCGGCCGACCCGGGCGTGCGCTACTGGCTGGCGCAGGTGACGCTTCGGCTGCGGCGCGAGGTGGCCTGGGCCTGGCACCAGCGCGGCGCCGACGCCGCCGCGCCCGGCACGCTGCCGCCCTTCACGGACGCGGCGCAGGACAGCCTGGACCTGCTGCGCCACCGCGGCGACAAGCTGGCCTTCTTCAGCGACGATGCCACCGCCAAGTACCTCACCGACCAGCTCGCCGGGCTCCAACGCCCCGAGACGCTGGAGCCGCAGGACCGCTGGGATGCCATCGCCTCGGTGCTGCAACTGGACACGGCGGCCCAGTTCGTCATGGCCTGCGCCTTGGCCGCGAGGGCCGATGCCTCGGTCGGGTCCGTGTGCGCCGCGGCCCTGAACGACGCCTCGCGCCCCTACCCCACGCTGGCCCTGGCGCAGCGGCTATGGGATGCGCCGCTGGATCTGGTGCCCTGCGCCGAGCCCACGCACATCCTGTACCGCTCGGGCCTGCTGCGCCCGCCCGGCGGCTGGGGCGCAGCGGGCACGGGCGGTGCCGCCGGCGACTGGAATGCGCCGCTGGACATGCCTGCCGCCGTGGCCCAGGGCCTGCTGGCCGCTGACGCGGGTCGCACCCTGCCGTCCTCCCTGCGCCCGCTGCCGGGCGCCGGCCTGGACCTGCCGCCGCCAGCCCTCGCCCTGGCGCAGTGGCTGCAGGCCACGCCGGTGCAGGGCATGCAGGTGGTGCCGGTGCAGGTGCTGCGTGGCGCCGACACCGCCGCCTGGGTCGGCACGCTGGCCCACCATGCCGGGGCGCGGCTGGCGGCCCTGGCCGACGACCTCACGCCCACCCACCCCGCCCTGGCTGGCCTGGCCTGCGCCGCCTGGCTCCACGGTGCGGACCTGCTCGCGCCCGACCACTGGGCCCACTTCATGCAGCCCTCGGGCGGCCATGACCATGCGGCGGACTGGACGACGCCGCTGGCCGCCATTGCCGTGCGCTGGTGGGTGCCGGTGCACGACGCTGGCGCCCTGCGCGCGGGGGCGGCGGCGCAGGTGGCGCCGGCCTTCCAGGTGCCGGCGCTGACGGTGTCCGAGCGGGCGCGCCGCCTGCGCGAGGTGGCGCGCAAGACCATGGAGCCGCCGGTGCTGGAGGCGGCGCTGGAACACGCCACCGAGGCGGCCCGGCGCTTTCGCCTGCAGGACAAGCAGCTCGCCCGCATCGAGCGCATCCTGCTGCGCGAGGACGGCGGCTGGACGAACGAGGACCTGCTGGCCCTGGCGCAGGCCGAGGCCGCCGTGGACATGACCCAGCTGGCGCAGCCCGTGTCGCCGCGCTTCACGCTGGACGAACTGGTGCTGCCCGCCCGCTGGCGCGCGCAGCTGGACGCCATCGTCAACGCCATGCGCACCCTGCACAAGGTGCACCACGACTGGGGCCTGGGGCCGGCCTGGAACGAGGGCGGGCTGGCGGTGATGTTCTGCGGCCCGCCCGGCACCGGCAAGACCATGGCCGCCGAGGCGCTGGCGTCCGAGCTGCAGCTGCCCATGTACCGCATCGACCTGTCGCAGGTGATCAACAAGTACATCGGCGAGACCGAGAAGAACCTGCGCCGCATCTTCGACGCGGCCGAGGCCACCGACTGCCTGCTGTTCTTCGACGAGGCCGACGCCCTGTTCGGCAAGCGCACCGAGGTGAAGGACGCGCACGACCGCTTCGCCAACATCGAGATCAGCTACCTGCTCGAGCGCATGGAGCGCTTCAAGGGCCTGGCGGTGCTGGCCACCAACCGGCGCAAGGACCTGGACGAGGCCTTCGTGCGCCGCCTGCGCTACATCGTGGACTTCCCCGTGCCCGGCGTGTCCGAGCGCGCGGCGATCTGGCGGCAGGTGTTCCCGCCGCAGGTGGACGCGCGGGGCATCGACATCCCCTTCCTGGCCGAGCGCTTCGAGCTGGCCGGTGGCGCCATCCGCTCGGCGGCCTTCAATGCCTGCGGGCAGGCGGCGGTCAGCGCCAGGGAGCCGAAGGTGGAGATGGCCGACGTGCTGCTGGCCATCAAGCGGGAGCTGGAAAAGGCCGGGCGCGAAGTGGCTGACGAGCAGTTCGCCCACTACGCGGGCCTGGTCACCAAGGCCGAGGCGCAGGTGGAGAAGAAGCCCGGAGTCAGGGCCGAAGAAAAATCCGAAGGAGTGGCGCCATGACGATGCAGCGCATCACCGTGGACCGCATCGCCCTCACGCTCGACGGGTTGCCCGCGGCGCAGGCCGAGCTCGTCGCCTCGCAGTTGCAGGCGGCCCTGTCCGCGCAGCCCTGGCCGGCAGACACGGGCGCGGACCCGGCCGCAGCCCCGGCCGCGGCCAGCACGCCCGACATTTCCGGCGATCCCGGCGACGCCACGCTGGAAACCCGCCTGGCGGGGCCCGAGCTGGTGCATGCCGTCGCCGCCCGCCTCATGGACCTGATCGGCCAGTCCGCCGAGATCCGCTCCCCGCAGGAGGTCCCCCCATGGCCCTGATTCCCCTGCGTGGCGCCCTGGTCGAATACAGCGGCCAGTTCCTGGGCCCCATCCCCAACATCGTGCTGTTCCAGTTCAACCCGGAGAGCATGACGCGCACGCTGCGCATCCCCGAGGCCGCCTCCACCGACGCCAGCGTCGCCAACCGCCCGCGCCGCGAGACCCATGCCACCGAGGCCCCGCCCACCGAGGAGTTCAGCCTCACCGCGCAGTTCTCCGCGCACGACGACCTGGGCGCGGGCGGCGCGGTGAGCATCGTGCCGCACCTGTTCGGCGTGGGCCCGCAGCTGGCGGCGCTGGAGAAGATGGTCTACCCGCCCGCCACGCCTGGCGGCCTGATCGGCGCGGCCATCGACGCGGTGGCGGGCGCCCTGGGCGGCGGCGGCGCCAGCGCGCCCACCCGGCCGGTTCCCCGCACGCCGGTGCCGCGCGTGCTGTTCATCTGGGGGCCCTCGCGCGTACTGCCGGTGCGCATCAAGAGCATGAGCATCACCGAGAAGCAGTTCGATTTCCTCCTCAACCCCATCGAGGCCGAGGTGCAGATCGGCCTGGCCATCGCGCCCGACCCGCCGGCCACCGCCGACCCGGTGGGCCATGGCGCCTTCGTCTACTCGCGAATGATCAAGGACACCCAGGCCACGCTGAACCTGGCCAAGGTGGTGGAGTACGTCGTGGACCTGATTCCGCTGTGACCCGGGAGGCCGCCATGTTCCTGAAGAACTCCCGCTACGCCGACCTGCCCACGGTGGCCGTGCCCAACCCGCATGGAGAGGGCGAGGTCGCGATGGTCAAGCTGCGCCGGCTGCCGCAGGTCACCGGCGAGCCGCGCACCGTCAAGGCGCCCGAGCAGCTCGACGCCATCGCCGAGGCCGCCTATGGCGACGCCACCCGCTACTGGCGCATCGCCGACGCCCACACCGAGATCGAGGCTGCGCAACTCACGCGCCGGCCCGGCCGGGTGATCGACGTGCCCAAGGACTGAGGCGAGGACCCAGGCCATGCCCGGCGCCGTCTTCCGCGTCTACATCGACAACCAGCCCGCCACGCAGGCGCAGCTGGATGCCTTCGGCCCGATCCGCATCGAGCAGGCCATCGGTATGGCGGCGGCCGGCGAGTTCGAGCTGCCGCTGGCCACCGACACCCAGGGCCAGTGGACCGGCTTTGACGACCCTTTCCTCACGGCCTTTTCCCGGCTGCGGCTGGACGTGAAGGTGGGCGACGACGGCGGCTTCGTGCCGTTGATCGACGGCCCGGTGGTCGGCCAGCGCTTCGAGCTGCGCGCAGGGCCCGACCAGAGCAAGGTGGTGGTACTGGTCCATGACGACAGCGTGCTGCTCGATCGCGAGGAGAAGGTAGCCGTCTTCAAGAACAAGCCGCTGTCCTCGCTGGTGAAGGACCTCATCACCGAGCCCGGCCTCATGGCGCGCGTCACGCCCCAGTTGCCCGACCCCTCCTCCGCCCTGGACCGCTGGGTGGTGCAGCGCGGCACGGCCATCCAGCTGCTGCGGCAGCTGGCCAGGCGCTTCGGCATGTTCGTCTACGTGGAGCCGGGCGCCAGCCCGGGACAGTCGGTGGGCGTGTTCGAGCCGCCGCAGGCGCATGACGAGGGCCTGCCCGAGCTGCTGCTGCTCGGTGACGAACGCAACATCGCCCGCTTCGACGCCGAGTTCGACGCCCTGCGGCCGCAGTCGCCCCGCGCCGCCTCGGTCAAGGCCATCGACGTGAAGAAGGTCAAGGCCCAGGCCGCCACCGCCGACGACACGCCGCTGGGCGACGAGCCCGCCCACGACCTGCTCACCCCCGCGGCCACCCTGCTGGCCCACACGCGCGAGGAACAGGGCGACATCGACGCCGCGACCCAGGGCCTGGCCAATCTCTCGGGCTGGGCCTGGAGCGCCCATGGCGAGGTGGACAACGACCTCTATGGCGGTGTGCTGCGCCCCTACCGCAAGCTGTCCGTGGCGGGCGCAGGGCCGCAGTTGTCGGGGGAGTACATGGTCTCGCGCGTGATGCACCGGCTGGGTGACGCCACCTACCGCCAGAGCTTTTCCCTGGTGCGCAACGCCCGCTCGGCGGCCGGCGGGGGCCTGGGCCTGCCCAGCGTGTTCTGAGGAGGACGACGTGAACGACACAAGCCTCGAACGCCTCGTCGTCGAACTGGCCTGCCAGAGCCGCCAGCGCTTCTGGGGCAAGTACCGCGGCATCGTGCAGGACATCGACGACCCCGAGAAGCTCGGGCGCATCCGCGCCGAGGTGCCCGAGGTGCTGGACACCGAGGTCTCGCCCTGGGCCCTGCCCTGCACGCCCTACCCCGGCCCGGACCAGGGCTGGTATGCCGTCCCGCCCGTGGGCGCAGGCGTGTGGATCGAATTCGAAGGCGGCGACCCGGCGCGGCCGATCTGGGTGGGCGGCTGGTGGCCCCGCGGCGACACGCCCACCGATGAAAAAGGCGGCAAGGCCAAGCCCGCGCGCAAGATCCTCAAGACCGGCAGCGGCCTGATGCTGTCGCTGGACGACGATGCCCACACCGCCACGCTGTCGGACAAGAACGGCAACAACCTCGTCACCCTGATCGTGGACCAGGGCCGGGTCTTGGTGAAGGCGCAGTCCAAGGTGGTGGTGGACGCGCCGCAGATCGAGCTGGTCGAGGGCGCGCCGCACCCGCTGGTCTTCGGCGACAACCTGGTGCAGTACCTGAACCAGCTGGTGCAGGTGTTCAGCACCCACACGCACATCGGCGAAACGGTGATCGGCATCCCGGTCACGCCGATGATCCCGTCCGTTCCCTTCCCGCCCGCGACGCCTTCGCTGCTGTCGATGCGGGTCAAGACCGGCTGACGGCCCAGGAAGGAACGACGCCATGGCCGACCCGCTGCGCACCGGCACCTACGACGACCTGGACGGCACCCTGGCCGGCGCAATCGACGCCGCCATGCAGGAGGAGTGGCAGGCCGCCAAGGGCGAGGCCCTGCCCGGCGGCCCGGGCGAGCAGGACCGGCACATCCTTTTCGCCGCCATCGCCAAGGGCGTGCTGCGCTACCTGCACGACCACCGGGGCGACCTGCAGACCACCCAGGTCAAGGACACCAGCTCGGGCCACCGGCACGAGCTGGACTTCGACATCGAGTGAGGACGCCATGGACCCTCGCCAACCCGCCGGACGCCACCTGGCCTTTCCCTTCCGCATCGGCAGTGACGGGCGCACCGCCGCGCCGGCCGACCACCTGGACCATGTGCGCGGCGAGGTGATCCAGCTGCTGCTCACGGCGCCGGGCGAGCGGCCCTTCCTGCCGTCATTCGGCGCGGGGCTCAAGCGGCTGGTGTTCGAGCGCAACGACCCGGTCGCGGCCGGCCTGGCCAAGGCCACCGTCGCCCGCAACCTCTCGCGCTGGCTGGGGCACCGGGTCACGGTGGAACTGCTGGAGGTCGTCTCGCAGGACTCCCTGCTCACCGTGGACCTGCGTTACCGCGTGGTCGCCACCGGCGAAGTGCGGGGGATGAAGCTGCAGGGGGCCACGCCATGAACGGCCAGGTGCTGCACCCCGAGCGCCTGCAGGAGCGCGCCGACAACCTCGAGGCCGCCGGCCTCAACGGCATCCGCATGGCCTATGTCACGCTGGACGTCGCCAGCCCGCCGCAGTTCGCATGGCTGGATGTGGAATTCGTCAACGACAACGCGCTGGCCCCCCTGCCCGCGCCGGCCTCCTTCCACGTGGCCGGCCGGGTGCGGCGCGACCCGGCCGGCGTGCAGGTCACCGAGGTCCATGCCGACCCTGGCGGCAACCCGCGCGGCCTGCGACTGAAGCTCGCGCCGGTGGGTGACTACCTCACCTACGTGCTCTCGCTCTCGCCCGCCGGCGTGCCCGCGCCGGGCAACGCGCTGGCGCTGGCGATGGACCCGCTGTTCAACGCGCTGCCGTTCAAGTTCCGCCCGGGCTGCTTCAACATCAGCTGCGCGCCGCCGGCGCCGGGCGGACCGCGTGTCGACACCGCCCCCGCCATCGACTACCTCGCGCGCGACTACGATTCCTTCCGCCATGTGCTCATGACAGCCATGTCGGCGCGCGTGCCCGGCTGGCAGCCCACCAGCGAGGCCGACCTCGACCAGGTGCTGATCGACCTGGTGGCCGTCCGCGGCGACGAGCTGGCCGACGCGCACGACCGGGTGATAGCCGAGCGCGGCATCGGCACGGCCCGCCAGCGTATCTCGCTGGCCCGGCATGCGCGGCTGGTGGACTACCACGTCCACCAGGGCCAGCAGGCCACCACGGCGGTGGCGGTGCAGGTCGCCGGCATGGCCGACCTGCCGCCCGTGGGCGCCGAGGCCTTCGCGGTGTGGAACGGGCCCGACTGGAAGGCGCGGGATGCGGTGATCTTCGCCCGCTTCCAGGACCGCCCGCGCTGGCGGCAGCGGGTCTTCCCCGAGCTCAACGACCTGCGCCTGTACACCTGGAGCGACACCGTCAGCGCCCTGGAGGCCGGCGCCACCGAGGCGGACCTCACCCCCGCCGGCGTGACGACGCAGGCCGCCGCCATGAACCTGCGCGACCTGCTGCGCGGCGCCACCGCCGCCCAGGCCGGTGCGCCCGCCGATGTCGATGCAGCGGTGGACCGGCTGCTGCTGGAGGAAGTCCTCAACCCCGCCACCGGCACCGACAACGGGCGCGACATCCACCACCGCCAGGTGCTGCGCCTGCGGCCCGGCCTGGACCGCGCCGAGGTGATGCAGGACCCGGTCACCGGCGACTGGTTCTGCCGCGTGCGCTGGCTGGCGCAGGACGCGCTGCGCTCGCGCTTTTGCTTCACCATCGACTGCGGCGCCGCGCCACAGGTCGATGCCTGCCTGTTCTACGGCAACCTGGTCGACATGGGCCACGGCCGCCCGCGCCGCACGGTCTTCGCGCCGCCCGGCGCGCCGCTGCCGGCCACGGGGGATACCCAGCTGGTGGCCACCCACGCCGCGCACTGGCAGCCGCAGTTCCGTCCCCGCGGGGACGATCCCCGTTCGCCGAACGGCGCGCTGGCGGTCCTGCCCAGCGATCCCGGCATCGAGCCGCTGGCGTACCGGCCCACGCCGGTCGGCGGTGACGTGCCGCCGCGGTCCACCCTGGTCGTGCTCGTCTCCGGCTTCGCCGATCCCTGGAGCGAGCGCATGGACCTCATCGAGAGCGATGGCGGCGAGGAACATTTCCAGGTCGAGACCGACGAAATGCAGGCCAGCCGCATCCGCTTCGGCGATGGCCGCAACGGCGCGCCGCTGCCGGCGCAGGCCGTCCTCACCTGCCGTTACCAGACGGGCGGCGGGGTGGCCGGCAACGTGGGCTGCGACACGCTCACCCGCAGCAACCTGCCGCTGCTGCGGGTGTGGAACCCGCTGGACGTGACCAACGGCCTGGCGCCCGAGCCCCGCGACGACATCATCCGCCGCGCGCCCGAGGCCTACCGGGTGAACCAGAAGCGCTGCGTCACCCTGGCCGACTATGCCCGCGCCGCCGAGCGCATCGAGGGCGTGGCCCACGCCCGCGCCCGCTACGCCTGGTGCGGCTCCTGGCGCGCCGCGCAGGTGGTGGTGGACCCGGTGGGTGGCGGCGCGCCCTCGCCCGAGCTGGTGGTGCGCCTGCGCGCCGCGCTGGAGGCGCAGCGCCTGATCGGCGACGACGTGGAGATCCGCGCGCCAGCGCATGTGCCGCTGGACGTGAAGCTGGCGCTGTGCGCCCGCCCCGGCTACTGGATCGAGGACCTGCGCGCGGTGCTGGAGCGCGAGTTCAGCGACGACTACCTGCCCGATGGCCGCCCCGGCTTCTTCCACCCGGACTCGTGGACCTTCGGCCAGTCCCTGCACGCCAGCCAGCTGATCGGCCGGGCCCTGTCCGTGCAGGGTGTGGACCGCGTGCTGCGCGTGAGCATGCGGCGCTTCAACCCGGGTGTCGGCGGTGGCCTGGTCACGGTCACCTTGCAGCCGGGCGACCTGCCGGAGTCGCTGGTCGAAAAGCTGGACATCGGTCCCTTCGAGATCCTGGTCGTCGCCAACGACCCGGACCGGCTGGCGCAGGGGCGCATCTCCTTCGAGATCCATGGAGGCCGGCGATGAGTTGTGACCATGACTGCCCACGGCCCCCGGTCTTCCCCAAGCCGATCTGGAACCGTCCCGGCCTGGACACCATCGACTACCGCATCGGCGACTACGACGCCATGCGCGCGCACATCCTGGCCCTGATCGACGCCGCGCCGGAACTGGCCGCGTGGACGCACCGCCAGCCCGACGACCCGGGCATCGCCCTGGTCGAGGGCTCAGCTATCGTGGGCGACATCCTGGCCCAGTACCAGCACCTGTACGCCAACGAGGCCTACATCCGCACCGCGCAGTGGCGCGAGTCCGTGACCGAGCTGGTACGGGTGCTGGGCTACCGGCTGGCGCCGGGCCTGGGCGGGCGGGCCCGCTTCGCGCTGGCGGTCAGGGGCGAGCGGCCGGTGCGCATCCCGGCCGGCTTCGGCCTCACGGCCACGCTGCCGGGCGCGGACAAGCCTGCCACCTTCGAGACGCAGCACGCCATCGACGCCCACCCGGCGCTGTCGAAGTTCCACCTCTATCGCCCCCGGCACGTGCCGTCCATCGTCAACGGCATGGACACCTTCCAGCTGCCACCCGGCAGCACGATGGAACTGGCCAAGGGCGACAAGCTGCTGGTGGGCATCGCGGATGGCCGCACCCTGACGCACACACAGGTGCTGGTGGTGGACAAGACCTGGGAGGCCTTCGGCATCCGCCATGTGAAGACACAGGGCCGGATCGCCTGCCTGATGGGGCGGCTGGGCGGTGGATTGGGCGGGCTGCTGGGCATCGGCAGCGTGAGCGGCCTGAGCGCCGTGGGCGCAAGCGCGTTCGGCGCCAGTGTCTCGACGCTCTCCAGCGGCACGTCGCTGTCACTGCCCTTCATGACGCTCACGAACACGGGCAGCAGTGCCTCCGTCTTCTCCGGGCTCCTGGGCAGCAGCGGCGTGTCCGGTTTCCTGGGCGGCATGAGCGGCAATGCCAGGGCGGGCCTCCTGGGCAGCGGCCTGTCCTTCCTGCCGGCGTTCTCCGGCGTGCTCAACGCCGGCCTCGGCCT
>JACCDG010999897.1_pt1 | contig 36614 bp, 35 predicted proteins | sample 7442471 | NCBI WGS metagenome assembly JACCDG01 (sample SAMN15323444, study PRJNA562643) | freshwater metagenome | isolation source: river surface water | place: USA:Blue River Watershed | collected 2017-08-17 | reverse complement strand
TGGGAGCGCGAGTGCTCGATTCAGCGTCGCCACCAAAAAGTGATCGAAGAGGCGCCGAGCCCCTTCCTCGATGACAAGACGCGTAAAGCCATGGGTGAGCAGGCGGTTGCGCTCGCCAAGGCGGTCAATTACCAAAGTGCAGGCACGGTCGAGTTCGTCGTCGGCAAAGATCGCAGTTTTTATTTTCTCGAAATGAATACGCGGCTTCAGGTGGAACACCCGGTCACGGAGTGCATCACCGGCCTCGATCTCGTCGAACAGATGATTCGTGTCGCGGCGGGCGAGAAGCTCGGCTTTTCGCAAAAAGAGATTCGACGTCAGGGCTGGGCTATCGAATGCCGCATCAACGCCGAAGATCCTTTCCGTAATTTCCTGCCGTCGACCGGCCGACTCGTGAAGTATCGACCCCCCCTTCAAAACATGGAGGCGGCGCACCCGGTTCCGGCAGAGGGTGGTGTCCGCGTCGATACGGGGGTGTACGAGGGTGGCGAAATCCCGATGTACTACGACTCGATGATCGCCAAGCTCATTACCTACGGCGCCGATCGTAACGAGGCGATCGCGAAGATGCGCGAAGCGCTCAACGGTTTCGTCATCCGCGGGATCTCAAGCAATGTGCCATTTCAGGCCGCACTGCTTGCGCATCCCCGTTTCATCGCAGGCGATTTCAATACCGGATTCATCGCCGAGCAATATCCGAAAGGTTTCTCGGCATCGGCCGTGCCGCACGATGAGCCAGAGTTCTTGCTGTCGCTTGCCGCCATTTCGCATCGGCGTACCCGTGAGCGTGCGGCGCGTATGACCGGACAACTCCGTCATCGTGAAGTACGCATCCGCGAAGACTTCATCATCGTACTGCGCGACGAGGCGGGTGGACGCGATGAAATTCCGGTCAACGTGCATCCGGTTGGTTCGATGTTCAATGTGAGCATCGCCGGCCGCACCCATGAGGTGTCGTTCGAGGACAACCTGCGCGATATCGCGGTCCACGGCTACTTCGATGGCAAGCCGTTCTGCGCTCAGATCGAGCGCATCGGTCTTGGCTACCGCATTTCTCATAACGGCACGAGTTTGTTCGCCAAGGTCTTCACTCCGCGTCATGCGCAGCTCGAAGCCTTGATGCCGTTCAAGGCACCGCCCGATCTGTCGAAGGTGTTGCTCTCGCCGATGCCTGGGCTGCTGGTCGACGTCGCTGTCCAGCCGGGTCAAACGGTGCGGGCAGGTGAGCGTCTTGCGGCGATCGAAGCCATGAAAATGGAGAACATCCTGTTCGCCACGCAAGACTGTGTCGTATCGGAGGTTCTGGCCAAGAAGGGCGATAGCCTTGCGGTCGACCAGATCATCATCAAGTTTCAGTGAGCGAAGCAGGCAACGTTCGACATGTCGGATTCATCGAAACGCCCATTCCGAGTCCTCGGCATTCAGCAGGTGGCGATTGGGGGCCAAGACAAGCAGCGCCTGCGTACGTTGTGGGTCGACATGCTGGGCCTCGAGGTCACCGGAAACTTCGTCAGCGAACGTGAGAACGTCGACGAAGATATCTGTGCCATGGGGCGTGGGGCGATGCGTGTCGAAGTCGATTTGATGCAACCGCTAGACCCCGAGAAAAAACCAGCGGTGCACACGACGCCGCTCAATCACATCGGTCTTTGGATCGACAACTTGCCGAAGGCCGTCGAATGGTTGACGGCACAAGGCGTTCGTTTCGCTCCGGGGGGAATTCGCAAAGGTGCGGCGGGTTATGACATCTGTTTCCTGCACCCGAAATCGAGCGAGGAATTTCCGATTGCCGGTGAGGGAGTGCTCGTTGAACTCGTCCAGGCGCCACCCGAGGTCATCGCAGCGCTCGGTTGAATCTTGGTGCGTCGATCAGCTCTTCGGAATTCGATGTAGCGCGACGATCAGGGTGCCGGGCCCTCCGTGCACGCCGATCGCCGGTCCCATGTCGGTCAGGGCGCAAAATTCGACGCTGCCCTTCGGATACTTGGCGATGAGCTCATCGGCCAGCAACCGACCTTCTTCTAGCCGATCGCCGTGACCCACCAGGATACGCACGGTTTCTTTCGCTGGGTCGATGCGGTAACGACGCACCACGAATCGTGCGAAGCGGCTGCGTAACTTCAACGGTCCGAATAGTCCGCCGCCCGCGCTGATTCGACCCTCTGGCCAAGTTCGCAGTATCACGTTGAGTCCGAGTAGTCGTGCCACCTTACCGACGATGGCCGGAACACGTCCCCCGCGTACGGCAAAATCGATGCTTCCGAGAAGGGCGAATGTTTGCGTGCTCTCCATCGCTATTTGAGCTGCAGCGACGACGGTCGGCGCGTCTGCACCTTTAGCTGCCGCTTCGGCTGCGGCGATCGCAACGAGCCCTTGGCCTACCGAGGCATTTCGGCTGTCGAGTGCAGAGACCGGTTTTCCTTCGGAGGCAACTCGCTGTGCCGCCTTGGTTGCCGCATCCCAAGTTCCGCTATGGCGAGAGGTGAGATTGATCGACACCACTGCGTCGTAGTGCGAGGCAAGGAATTCGAACATCCGGCGAAAGTCGCCCGGTGGCGGCTGCGATGTTTTGGGATGAGCTGGATTCGTCACGAGTTCTCGATAGAACTCGATTGGCGTCATGCTGACTTTATCGAGATAAGAGTAGTTGGCGAAATGGATCCGCACGGGAACGACGTGGATACCCAATCGATCGACGAACTCCTCCGGGACATCTGCGCCCGAGTCGACGACGACGGCCACACGCTGTGTACGACGATGATGCGCAGCGCTTTGCTGCATACGCATGTCGTCGGCCTTCTGACCGCTGAGCTCGCCGAACGTCTCGGCGATACGGAAGACATTTTCTGGATCGTCGACATGGACGTGGATCTTGGCTTTTCGTTTGCTTCCGCTCACGACGAGGCTCGCGCCCGAGGTCGAGAGCGTTTCTCGCAAGAGCCTCAAGTCGATATCTTCACCGGTTTTCGCCGTGACGAGGCACTCTGTGCAGTAGCGGTAGTCTTGATCTACCGTCGGAGCTGCTGAGCCCGCCATGATCTCGTCACCTGCATGAACGGGAGCTACCACCGTACCGAGCTCGCCCGTTTCGAGAAAGCGGCGCATGCCCTCGAGTACTTCGACGAACCCGAGTGCGCCCGCATCGACGACATTCGCGGCACGAAGCTCTTCGAGTTGATTGCGCGTGGCTTCGAGAGCTTCATTGACTCGCGAGAGCGAGTGGTTGAACAAACTGCGAAAATCGGGCGAGCGAGCGGCTTGGGCTTCCGCCGCATCGGCAAATTCTCTTAGTACGGTGAGGATCGTACCCTCGCGCGGCTGAGACAGCGCCTCTTTGGCATACCCCGCCCCCTTGCGGAGCGCGAGCACGAACTCTCCGATGGTGAGTCGGGCGAGGTGACCCGCACCATCGCCGAGCCCGAGCAGAAACTGCGCAAGAATCGCGCCCGAGTTGCCACGCGCTCCGTCGAGCGCCGCATCGGCAGCACGGACCAGCATGCTCCCGGCATGAGGCTCCGGCGATCGATCGAGCGAAGCCAGCACCGCGGAGAGAGTCAAGGACATATTGGTCCCCGTGTCGCCGTCGGGTACCGGGAATACATTGATCTTGTTGATATGGTCGGTTTTTTCGAACAAGCGATAAATGCCCGCGCGCAGCAAGTTCGCAAGTTGCAGTCCGTCTAATTCGACGAGCTCGCTCTTCATTGGAGGGTCACAGCGAACGTATTGCTACCGTATCGAAGCACGACGCCATCAGGTGTGATGCGCTCGAGGAGTAGGCCTTCTCGAGAAGATTCTCCTTCCCTAAGTCGTTGGCCATTCAGCAGTACGAAGCGCATCGAGGGGTTGGCGTCGTAGACGTGCATATTCAAGTCGACGGTCGGAAGATTGGCGCCGCGCGCGAGAAGATCGTCACGCGTGACGAGACCCTCGGACTGGGGCAGCGCGATTGAATTGGGCGCTGCGGGTGTGGCTACGGGCGCAGAGGAGGGCGCCGGTGGCAAAGCAGGCGTCGACACTCCGAGCGCTCTCGGCGTCTCGGCCGAGGGCGCCGATGCGACGACTTCAACGGATTCCTCGGCTTCGGTAGAGGGGTTCTTCAGCAGCAAGAAGGCAACGATCAAAAGATTCATCGCGAGCAGCGCGATGAGCACGACGCTCCAGACAGGAAGCCGTTGTCGCTGCGCCGTCATCCGGTGTGAGAACACGGCCGGGTGGTCTTGGCGCAGACGTGAATTCTCGGATTTTCGCAGTGCGTCGAGAATGAAAGACATGATGACGTCACCCGCCCACGGTCGGCGGAGGTCCCCCTTTTTTGTGAAGTATTGCACGGTCGGGACCCCGACGGGCATAGTCCCGGCCATCGTGTACGGACCCTGGCAGCTGCAGTCGATCGGCAACCTTCAACCCGGTACGTTGCCATCCCGTGTCGAGGGTGCAGCGTTATGGTTCGCACAGCTCAGTGATTTTCGTGACGGGTTGTCCAGCATCGCTGACATCGCACTGAGCCCGGACGAACTCGATCGGGCGCAGCGAATGTCCGCCGAGCCTGTCCGTATCGCCTATCTCACGTCTTGCGTGTTACTGAGGCGCATATTGAGTGCCTACCTGGGTGTTTCCCCGAGCGACATCGCACTCGTTCGTGGCGAGCACGGAAAACCCGTCCTCGCCCATCCTGAGCGATCCCCCCACCTGCATTTCAATCTCAGCCACGGGGGAGATGCGTGGCTGTGTGGCGTATCAAGCACTCGAGAAATTGGCGTGGACGTCGAAACTCGGCGTCAGGTTCCGAGTGCCGACCGTCTTGCGACGCGAGTGCTCTCAAGCGCTGAGCGAGCAGCGCTATCCGATCTCGAATCTACTGGCGACGCGATGCGCGACGCCGCTTTCTTACGCTGCTGGACACGAAAAGAAGCTGTACTGAAAGCGACGGGAAGCGGCTTCTCTTGGGCGGCTCGCGATATCGAGGTGGGTATCGACACGGATTTTCGCTGTACGCCCCTCCCGCAAAAGCCTGGTTGGGAAGCGGGTGTTTGGTCTCTCGACTTGCCCGCCCCCGGATTCGCCGCTGCTGCGGTCATCGGATCCGGATCGTTCGTTCAGCCTGTCTGGACTGCGGCGCGACTCACGCCATGACCCCACGAAAATTTTTTGCAGATCAGACGGTCATCGCCGCGATCATCCTCGCAGGCCTGACCCTCGTCTTGGCGCTTGCGGGCGACGCCACGCGTGAGAGTCTTCAGTGGACCCGCTCGGGCGTGCAGCAAGGTGAATGGTGGCGGCTCGTCACAGCCCATGTCGTTCATCTAGATCTCTTTCATGCGCTGCTTAATGCTCTCGTGTTGATTGTTCTTGCGGAACTCTTTGGCCGCGTCTTCACGATCGCTCGTCATGGCTTTAACGCCATCGTCGGAATTCTATTCATTGACGCGGGGCTACTGTGGCTCGGAAATCTTGAGTGGTATGTCGGGTTGTCGGGACTGCTACATACCTTGGCCGCCGCATCGGTCGTCCGCCTCATCGTCGATCGCCACGACCGACTTGCATGGGGTGTCGCGATGTTCGGCCTCGTAAAAATCGTGTACGAAAACACGATGGGGCCGATGCCGTTTTCGGGTCGAGAGACCTCAGTGGTGACGGACGTCCATCTCTTCGGTGTGTTGATCGGAATGGCGCTCGGACTCATCCCATCACGACAGCGTTCGTCTTTGCGGCTCAACGACCTCGTTTGAGCAAGCTCGCCCGCGCCACAGCACCGCCGCCGAATTTGTCGCGAATCGCATCGAGCGTGGCGTCGAGTTTCTCGTTTTGTTGCCGCTCGGGTTCGGCGAAAAGATCTGACTGAACCTCACCGTAGAACTCCGAGCTCGAGACGCCGAGCAGTCGAACGCGAGGTCGCGACTGCTTTTCCAGCCACGCACTGAAAAGCGCTACCGCGCGCTCGGATATCACGCGGCTTTCGAAGCTTGGAGTCGTCAGCGTGCACTGACGAGTCAGTGTCGTGAAGTCGTGCAAACGCACTTTGATACCGATGCACGAGGCTTTCAAATCTTTTGCCCGTAGTCGCGCAGCCACCTTGTCGGCGAGCGCGGAGAGCTCAGTTTTCATCAGGTCGACGTCACGCAGATCTTCGCTGAACGTGCACTCGTTGCTGACCGACTTTTCGTCGTGATCGGGTTCGACTTCCCGTTCATCGAGTCCTGAGGCGCGATCGCGCCAACTCTCCCAATGCCTTCCGAACAAGGACCGGAGTTTTTCGTCGTCCGCTCTCCGCAGCGCGCCGAGCGTCAAGAGTCCTGATGCCACAACGCGTTCACCGAGCTTGCGTCCGAGCCCCGGCAAACGATGGACGGGAAGCGGGTCGAGGACGTCGTGGATACGATCTTCTTCGACGACGGTGAGCCCGTCCGGCTTTTGCAGGTCGGAGGCGATCTTGGCGACGAGCTTGTTCGAGGCCACACCCACCGAAGCAGTAAGCGACGTGATGTCGAGGATGCGTCGCTTGATGTCCCGTGCGATGCGTATTGCGTCACCCTTGAGGGCACGGCTGCCGGTGACATCGAGATAGGCCTCATCCAGCGAGAGCCCTTCGACGAGGGGTGTAAATTCGTGAAACACCGAGAACACCTGAGCGGATACTTCGGCGTAACGCGCCATTCTCGGACGGACACACACGGCATCGGGACACAGCGCCAGCGCCCGTCGGATGGGCATTGCCGAGCGCACCCCGAATTTGCGCACCTCATAACTCGCCGCGGCGACGACACCGCGTCCGCTCACGCCACCGACGATGAGTGGCTTACCGCGAAGCTCCGGATGATCGCGCTGCTCGACGGACGCGTAAAACGCGTCCATATCGACATGGAGGATCGCGCGATCGTCCTCAGCGCTCACACGAACAGTTCGGCTTGTTCCTGAGTCGGCAGATCGATGCGCGGACGCGGTTTACCGTTAGTCCCGAGCTCGTGAGGCGCGAAGTCATCGACGTTGATGAGTTCCATGACTTTGCGGTCGTAAGCCCGCAGCCACGCCGCCTCTTCGGCCGAGAGCAGTCCACCGCTCTCGCCCTCGTCGATCTGACTCGGCAGATCGAGCGCGGAGATGCGCCCTGTTTTGACGCCCTCGACACGCAGTCGCTTCTCGAGGGATTCGGCGCGTTCGGCCATCTCCAATACCTCTTGCAACAAGCCGAGCGCATTCCCGGCTTCGATGCGCCGATAGACGGGATAGCAGAGACGGTCTCGCACGTCGGTAGGTGCCAGTACGAGTTCGGAGAGCTTGCGACCGAGTCGGTCATCGGGTGCCGAGTACTGCAAACCCCGCGGGAAAATCATCAGGCGCATCACGCCCGCGAGGAAACGGTTGGGGAAGTTGCGAAGGAACCCGTGCAACTGCTCTTGCGCCTTGTAGAGGAGATTGCGACAGGCCCACTCGACGAGCGGAAAATCTTCGGCGCGACGACCCTGGTTCTCGTAATGCTTGAGGACCATCGAGGCGAGATACATGCAAGAGAGCACATCACCCAGTCTCGCGGAAAGGTTTTCCTTCTTTTTAAGGTAGCCGCCCAGGCTCAACATCGCGACGTCCACGGCAAAAGCAAAGCTCGCCGAAAAGCGCACGATGTGTTGGTAGTAACGCGCGACGGGCCCCTCGACCGGGGCTGCCGTGAAGCGAGCATTCGTCATCGCCATCACGAGTGAGCGCACCGCGTTGCTCAGGGTGAACCCGACGTGCCCAAACAAGGCGCTATCGAAATCTTTCACGCCCTGTGAGCGGTTAGGGTTGCGGGCAGCCTCCATTTCTTTGAGTACAAACGGATGACAGCGGATCGCACCTTGACCGAAGATGATGAGGCTGCGTGTCAGGATGTTTGCACCCTCGACGGTGATGGCAACGGGTACGACCTGATAGCCACGACCGAGGTAATTGCGAGGGCCGAGGCAGATGCCCTTGCCGCCATGGATGTCCATGGCATCGTTAGCGATCTGTCGGCTCATTTCGGTGACGTGATACTTCAGCATCGCCGACGGCACAGATGGCCGCTCGCCCCCATCGATGGCGCCAGCAGTAACCGAGCGCGCCGCATCCATGGTGTAGGTGAGCCCCACCATCTTGGCGAGTACGCTCTCGACGCCTTCGAACTTGCCGACGGGCATGTTGAATTGCCGACGAACACGCGCGTAGGCACCCGTTGCAAAGACGGCGGCCTTGCCACCGCCAGTGCCGCTAGAGGGCAGCGAAATGCAGCGACCGACAGAGAGTTGCTCGACGAGCATCCGCCAGCCTTGGCCCGCCATCTTCGGACCGCCGATGATGTAGTCGAGAGGAATGAACACGTCCGTGCCTTTGATGGGGCCGTTTTGGAAAGGCACGTTGAGCGGGAAGTGACGACGTCCGATGCTGATGCCCGGGGTTTCCCGCGGGATCAACGCGCAAGTGATGCCGATGTCCGTGGTGCTACCGAGCAGACGTTCCGGATCAAACATCCGAAATGCCAAGCCGATGACCGTGGCCACCGGTGCAAGCGTGATGTAACGCTTCGAAAAATTGAGTTTCAGGCCAATGATTTCGCGGCCTTGCCACATCCCTCGGCATACGACGCCGGAGTCCGGGAGCGAAGCAGCATCGGAACCTGCGCGCGGCCCCGTCAGTGCAAAACAGGGAATGTCTTCGCCACTCGCGAGCCTCGGCAGGTAATAGTTTTTCTGCTCGTCGGTGCCGTAGTGCTGCAAGAGTTCGCCTGGACCTAGGGAATTCGGTACCGCGACGGTCGATGACACGACGGCACTGCGACTCGAAAGTTTGGCGAGAACACAGGAGTGCGCATACGCCGAGAACTCTAGGCCGCCATATTTCTTTGCGATGATCATCGCGAAGAAGCCGTTGCGTTTGAGGAAATCCCACACTTCGGGCGGCATGTCGCCGCGACGATGCGTGATGTCGAAGTCGTCGATCATGCGACAGAGTTCTTCGCACGGGCCATCGAGGAACGCCTGTTCTTCGGCGGTGAGCTTCGGTGCCTTGGCGCCGAGCAACTTCGGCCAGTTCGGTTTGCCTGTGAAGAGTTCGCCGTCCCACCATACCGTGCCCGCTTCGAGTGCTTCGCGTTCAGTGGACGACATGGCCGGCAGCATTCGCCGGTAGATCTTCATGAACGGACGCGTCACCCACTTTTGACGCAGCGGCGCGATGTTGAGCAGCACGAGACCCGCAAACAGCAACCAAAGAAATCCTTTCCAGAGGCCTGCGGGCTCGCCGATCGCCGAATAGGCGATGAGCAGCACACCGAAGGTGACGGTGTAGGCGAGTAAGCTCAGTCTCTTGTAGGCGAGATAGAGCAAAGCCGTGACGAAAAGGATCGCGATGACGCCGCCCTTGAGCGTCAGGGCCAGTCCGGCGAGGACCAGCAGGGCGAGGGCGATGAGGATGTGGGTCATGCAGAGAAGACTACTGCATGCCCAATCCCTCTTTAAAGAGCGACGTCACGCCGCCCGAGATCAACCCAGCAGGTCTTTCACCCCGTCGCGCTCCTCCAGGAGTTCCTGGTGGGTGGCATCCATGCGTTTGCGACTGAATTCGTCGATGGCGAGGCCTTGCACGATTTCGTACTGACCGCCTCGACAGACCACCGGGTACGAATAGATCACGCCCTCGGGGATACCGTAGCTACCGTCGGAGGGGATACCCATCGACACCCAGTCACCCTGAGCCGATCCGCGGAACCAGTCACGGATGTGATCGATGGCGGCAGAGCCCGCTGAGGCCGCCGACGAGGCGCCGCGCGCCTTGATGATGGCCGCACCGCGCTGTTGCACGGTGGGGATGAAGGTTTTCTCGATCCACTCGGCATCGACGAGGCTGCGAGCGGGCTGGCCTTTGACGAAGCAGTGGTTGATGTCGGGATACTGGGTCGCCGAGTGGTTTCCCCAGATGATCATTTTCTGGATGTCGTTCACGTGATTGCCGGTTTTCTCGGCCAACTGCGACAAGGCGCGGTTGTGATCGAGACGCGTCATCGCCGTGAAGCTCTGAGGCTTGAGCGATGGTGCATTCTTCATGGCGATCAACGCGTTGGTATTCGCGGGGTTTCCGACGACGAGCACGCGAATATCGCGGGCGGCTACGTCGTTCAGGGCCTTGCCCTGGGCAGAGAAGATCTGTGCATTGGCCAGAAGCAGGTCCTTGCGCTCCATGCCGGGTCCGCGCGGGCGGGCGCCGACCAGCAGAGCCGCATGACAGTCCTTGAACGCAACCCGCGCATCATCGGTCGCGATGACTTTGTTGAGCGTCGGGAAAGCGCAGTCGTTGAGTTCCATCACCACACCCTGCAGGGTCGGGAGAGCCGGTGTGATCTCGAGAAGGTGCAAGTTGACCGGCTGGTCGGGGCCAAGCATGGCTCCCGAGGCGACACGGAAGGCGAGGGCGTAGCCGATCTGGCCAGCGGCGCCCGTAATGGCGACATTCAAAGGCTGCTTCATCTCGAGAGTCTCCGGGGAAACGAGTTATTTTTCGCGCGCGAATTCTACGGTATCGCCCCTCGGGAGAGAGGATGTTCAAGTTCCCCTTGACTCCGTTTTAGTGTTGTAGTTATATATAACACTAGAAGGAATGGTCAGGAGGAAGTAACGTGAGCACATGCCCCATCAATCAGGTTTCCCCAGATTTGGCCCCGATCGTCGCCGCGGCCTCGATCGCCATTGCGCTGACCCTCGGTTTTTTCTGGGGTCTGATCGAGGCTTCCGGCGCCCTTTAATCGCCTGGACCCTCGGAGCGTCGTGAATGGACCCGCAATGGACTGACAACGCACCGATTTATCGCCAACTACGCGATCGTGTGGTGGCGATGATTCTCGAGGGCGTATTGAAAGAGGGCGACCCTTTGCCCTCCGTACGTAACGTTGCGGCAGAGTTTCGAATCAATCCGTTGACTGTCCTCAAGGCCTATCAGGAGCTCGCCGACGAGCAGCTCGTCGAGAAGCGTCGAGGACGAGGGATGTTCGTCAACGCCGGAGCCCGCGAAACCCTGCTCAAAGATGAGCGCGGCCGATTCCTTCGCGACGAGTGGCCACGTACCCGAGCCACGATCGAGAGGTTGGGCTTCACGGTAGACGAGTTGATGTCCACAGGAAAACAAAAATGACTGATGCAGTCATCATCGCCAAAGATTTGCGCAAGCGTTACGGAAAGCAGACCGTCGCACTCGATGGCGCGAGTTTCACGGTGGGGCGCGGCCGAATCGTCGGTCTCATGGGGCCGAACGGCGCCGGAAAAACCACCGCCCTCAAGGCTATTCTCGGTTTGACGCCATTTGAGGGCCACCTGAATGTGCTCGGCCGCGACCCGCGACGCGAGCGCGACAGTCTGATGCAGGACGTCTGTTTCATTGCAGACGTTGCGGTGCTGCCCAAATGGCTGCGTGTGAACGACGCCATCGACTACGTTGCAGGCGTTCATCCCCGATTCGACAGAGCGCGCGCCGACGCCGTATTGGCACGCACCGAAATTCGTGGGCGAAGCAAAGTCGGCGAGCTCTCGAAGGGCATGATCACCCAACTGCATCTCGCGCTCATCATGGCGATCGATGCGAAGTTGCTGGTGCTCGACGAACCCACGCTCGGTCTCGATCTTCTCTATCGGAGGGCGTTCTACGAAGCTCTGCTCAACGATTACTTCGATCACGAGCGCACCATTCTCGTCACGACGCACCAAGTCGAAGAAGTAGAACATTTGCTGACCGACGTGCTGCTCATCAATCATGGCCGGATCGTGCTCGACTCCGCTATTGATGAACTCCCGAGTCGCTTCGTCCAGTTGATCGCGAATGGCGACTCACGTGAGGCCGCTCGTCGGCTGGGTCCGATTCACGAACGTGAAGTCTTCGGCCGCACTGCCTTCGTATTTGAGGGGCGTGAGGCCGCCGAGCTTGCTGCGCTCGGCGAGATACGAACGCCTTCTGTGGCTGATCTCTTCGTTGCAAAGATGGCCGGGAGTGCGCCATGAACACCAAGTCTTTTTTCACGCTGGTCGAGCGGGAAACCTGGGAGCATCGTAGCCTGATCTGGGTACCCGTCATCACGGCTGCGCTCATCGTACTCGCCGCGATCATCAGCTCGAATGTCTCCGGAAGCATTCGATTCGATGTCGAGCTCGACGGCGAGAGCTCGGCGTTCTTCGCCCGATTGGCGACCGATGAAGTCGCTCAAGCGAGGCTCTTCAGTATCTGGATGGGATCCCTCGGGCTCCCCGTACTCGTCATCACCGTCATCGTTCTATTTTTCTATTTGCTCGATGCGCTCTACGCCGAACGCAAGGATCGCAGTATCTTGTTTTGGAAGTCGATGCCGGTCTCTGATTCGGCGACGGTGCTTTCCAAGTTGTTTACCTCCATGGTCGCCATACCACTATGGGTTTGGGCCGTGTCGCTCGTGATGGGTCTTTTGACCTTCCTGATCATCGCCTTAAAAGTTGCAGGAACACCGATCGCACCGCTCGGGCAGTTTCATTTCGGCGCTTGGGTCGTTCTGCAGTTGACGCTTCTTCAGAACCTTTTGATTGCTTCGTTGTGGTACGCCCCCATCGCCGGCTGGTTGCTACTCGTGTCGGTTTGGGCGAAGCGATCCCCGTTTCTTTGGGCTGTGCTGCCGCCGGCGCTCGTGATGCTCTTCGAGGAGATCATTTTCAACACGGAGCATGTCTCCCAGCTCGTCGGATATCGATTGACGCATTACTTCGAAGCGGCGTCGATGGGCTTTAACGTCGAGACGGGCGCCGGATCGCAAGTGATCTTCGATTCCATCAAGAATACGTACGAAGGGATGAGCGCAGCATCATTGCTCGGCGAGCTGCATCTTTACTCGGGGCTCGCGGTCGCCGCGATATTCGTTTTGCTGGCGATCCGTTTGCGACGTTGGCGCGACGACGCCTGAGACTACCCTTAAAGCCGGGTGCCTTTCGTCACGATTTCGGTGACACGTCGAGCCTTTGCACGTGCCGCATCGATCGAGTCGGCTCTGGCGAGCGAGACGCCCATCCGTCGCTGACCACTCACTTCGGGCTTTCCGAAAAGTCGCAGTGAGGTATCAGGCTCGGCGAGCGCCGCGTCGAGTCCGCTGAAACTTGCGTCAGCGGAGTCGCCTTCGATGAGCAGCGCGCTCGATGCAGACGGACCGAACTGACGAATCACCGGGATGGGTAGCCCGAGAATGGCGCGCAGATGCAGCGCGAATTCCGATAGGTCCTGCGAAATCATCGTGACCATGCCGGTATCGTGAGGGCGGGGTGACACCTCGCTGAACCACACCGAATCGCCTTTCACGAAAAGCTCAACCCCGAACAGGCCTCGTCCGCCTAGGGCGGCGGTAACACGTTCGGCGATTCGTTGGCTTTCTTTGAGCGCAGCGTCTGTCATCGGGTGCGGTTGCCACGACTCACGATAGTCACCCGCGATTTGCAGATGGCCGATCGGTTCGCAGAACGACGTGCCGCCTGCATGGCGAACCGTGAGCAGCGTGATTTCGTAATCGAACTCGACGAAGCCTTCGACGATCACTCGGCCCGCACCTGCGCGACCGCCGGCTTGTGCGTAATCCCAGGCGCGATCGATATCGGTAGATTCCTTGATGACGCTTTGGCCCTTTCCGGAACTCGACATCACCGGCTTCACGACACAAGGCATACCGATAGCGGTAACGGCTGCTCGATACTCGTCGTGCGTCGAAGCGAATCGGTAAGGCGAGGTGGGTAGACCCAACTCTTCGGCGGCGAGACGTCGGATACCCTCGCGGTCCATGGTCAATCGCGCAGCGCGTGCGGTCGGGATGACGTTGAACCCTTCCGCCTCGAGCGCGAGTAATTCTTCGGTGGCGATCGCTTCGATTTCCGGGACGATGAACTGGGGCTGCTCTTTCAACACGAGTTCGCGCAAAGCGGATCGATCGAGCATGCGGATGACGTGAGCACGATGCGCGACCTGCATGGCCGGTGCATCGGCATATCGATCGACGGCGATCACCTCGAGACCGAGGCGCTGGGCTTCGATGGCGACTTCTTTTCCAAGCTCTCCCGAGCCGAGCAGCATCAGGCGTGTGGCCGAAGGTTTGCGGGGAGTGCCAATGGTGGTCATGCGAGGCCTCGGGATAGACTGCGCGGCAGTTTAACTTCAGGAATTTCCCTCATGTCCGATCCAGTCATTGCCAGCAAAACCCCGTATGCCGTGGATGTCGAGACGGGGAAAACCTATTGGTGGTGCACCTGTGGCAAGTCCGCCAAGCAGCCTTTCTGCGACGGGTCACACAAAGGTTCGGCCTTCACGCCGATGAAATACGACGCCGACAAGACCGGAACGGTCTGGTTCTGCGGCTGCAAGCACACGGCCAAGGCGCCGCTTTGCGACGGATCCCACAAAAAACTGTAACAATAAGTGTCTAATATTTAAGACAATTCTTCCGGTTTCGAAGGTGTCCTGATTGGTACAGCTTTTGTTCTATACAAATGCTTGACAGGCCCGGGTCGGCCGGTAGAATTGTGCTCGTCAACCGTCCCTTCTGACGAGTGACCCCCGTTCGGGCGGATCGAAAGATCCGCCCATTTTTCTTTCTGGGGTCAGATATTCCACTCAGCCCGACAGTCGTTCGCTGAGCTCCAGCCATCGCTCCTCGAGCGAGGCGATCCGTCCCAAGAGTTTGGCGTGTGTCTCTGGCAACTTCGCGAGCGCCGCATCGGTCGAGGCATAAGCCTTGGGGTCCGCCATCCGTTGTTCGAGTTCCAGTCGCTCTTTGCCGAGGCGCTCAAGATCTTTCTCCACCTTTCGAAGCTCGGTTCGAAGGGGCGTGATCGCATTTCGGCCCTCGGCTTCCTGACGTTTTCGCTCCTTACGCGACGGCGCCTGATTCGAATCTGAACTGCCAGAGGTCGACGCTGCACGTGATCGACGCGAGAGCCAATTGGCGTAATCAGCCAGGTCGCCATCGAAAGGCATGACCTCGCCGTGACCGACGAGCACGAATTCGTCGCAGACGCTGCTCAATAACCCTCGATCGTGCGACACGACGACCACTGCGCCCTCGAACTCCTGCAAGGCGAGGAGTAGGGAATCGCGCATCTCAAGATCGAGATGGTTGGTGGGCTCATCGAGCAACAAGAGATTGGGTCGTCGCGCTACCAGAATGGCGAGCGATAACCTCGCGCGTTCACCACCCGAGAATGACGCCACAGGCTCGAACACGCGATCGCCCGAAAAGTTGAATCGACCGAGATGGTCGCGCTTTTGCTGTTCTCCCCAAGCCGCAGCTTCGGGACCGCCGCGACGGGTCAGTTCGAGGATGGCTGTGCTCGAGGCGTCGAGCTGATCGACCTCGAGCTGAGCAAAAAAACCTGTCTCGAGATCGGGTGCGCCCGTCCGCGTGCCCGTCTTCGGCTCGAGTTCGCCAGCGATCGTTTTCATTAGCGTCGATTTGCCGGCGCCGTTTCGGCCGAGGATGCCGAGCCGCGCGCCTGGCGCGATCGATAGTTTTACGCCGGCGATGATCGTGCGATCGCCGTATCCTGCGCTGATCTGGTCGAGATCGACGAGCGGTGCAGGCAACTTCCGCGGCAGCTTGAATTCCCAGTCGTACGCGGCATCGACATGTTGCGTGACGAGTGCCGGAAGTCGCTCCAGCCATTTGATACGGCTTTGAGCCTGCCTGGCTTTAGTGGCTTGTGCGCGGAATCGATCAATGAAACTTTGAACGCGCTCGGTCTCGCGCTTGATTCGATCGTTTTCAGCTTGCTGCTGTGCAAGGCGTGACAGTCGCTGAGTTTCGAACTCGCTGAAGTTTCCGGTGTAACTGTCTATGCGCTTCGCCGAGATATGCAGTACGCGACCGATGATGGCATCGAGAAAGTCTCGATCGTGCGAGACGAGGATGAGTGTGCCCGGGTACGACTGCAGCCAGTCTTGTAGCCAGAGCACGGCATCGAGATCGAGGTGATTGGTCGGCTCGTCGAGCAAGAGCAAATCGGAGCGACACATGAGTGCTCGCGCGAGATTTGCCCGCATGCGCATACCGCCAGAAAAATCGGCGATGGGGCGATCGATGGCGGCCGGGTCGAAGCCAAGACCATCGAGCAATTCGGCAGCTCGCGTACGAGCCGTGTATCCACCCAGCGCATCGTATTCACCGAGCAGGTTAGCGTGAAGCATGCCATCGTCCGATTGCTCCGCTTGGGCGAGCTCAAGCTCGCAGGCGCGCAGAGCGGCGTCGCCATCGATGACATGTTCGATGACCGGTTGCTGTGAGTGCGGCAGCTCTTGCGCCACCGACGCTACGGAAAGTTTGCCGGGAAACTCGAATTCGCCGCGGTCGGGAGCGAGCTCTCCGCGCAGTAAGGTCAAGAGTGAAGATTTGCCACAGCCATTCCGGCCGACGAGTCCGACCTTTTCGCCGCGGAGGATGCTGACCGACACGTCCTCGAGTAAGGGCTCGGGACCGCGTCGAAGTTGAATATTGCGCAGATGAATCACGGGCGCGATTGTACGTGTATGCTCGCCGCTCATGCGGCTCGTGCAACCTCTGCGTGGCTTTCTCGGCGAACTCGAACTGACTGGCCGGAGTCGTACGCATGTCGTAGAAGCGACGGATATCGGCTGTACCCTCCATAGAGACGTGATGCCTGCATTCTACGCTTTGCGTGAGGCGGCGCAGACGGAGGGTCTCGATCTGCGAGCCGCGTCCTCATTCAGGGATTTCGATCGTCAGCTGGCGATCTGGAACGGGAAATTTCGCGGCGAACGCCCGATTCTCGACCGAGCGGGTAATCAGTTGGATGCGGCGTCGCTTTCGCCCGAGGAGCGAGTCGATGCAATTCTTCTGTGGTCGGCGCTGCCTGGTGCGAGCCGACACCATTGGGGCACAGATTTCGACGTTTTCGACGCTGCAGCGATGCCCGAGCGATCTCAGTTGAAGTTGGTCCCCGAGGAATACGCCAGCGACGGGCCCTTTGCGTCACTCACGGCCTGGCTTGATACGCACATGCATCGGTTCGGTTTTTTTCGTCCGTACGTGGCCCCGACCGGAGGAGAAGAACCCCGCGGTGTCAGCCCCGAGCCTTGGCATCTAAGTTTTGCGCCCCTCGCGACGCAGTGCCTGAGTCAACTCACCCCCGAGGTCCTGTCACGCGCCATCGAGTCTTCGTCGATCGACGGTCGGGAGATCGTGCTGGCGCGTATCGAAGAGCTGCACCATCGCTTCGTGGCCCATGTCGCGCCCGCGTCTGCAGCCTCACTCGCGGTGGAACTCAGCGACCACCGGCGTATGGTCTGAGGGACGCTCTGCGCGGCGCGGCTCGCGATCGATGTGCGAGGCCACGCAACGTTTTGCGAGGGCGGTGGTCGCGAGGATCAGATCGATCCGCAGTCCGTGATTACGTCGGAAAGCGGCTGCGCGGTAATCCCACCAGCTGAACGACTTCTCGGGCTGATCAAAATTTCTGAAGACATCGACGAGCCCCGCGTCGAGCAGTTTTCGATACGCGGCGCGCTCCGGTTCGCTGACATGCACACTTCCGACCCAAGCGGCGGGATCATGCACATCACGATCTTCCGGTGCGATGTTGAAGTCACCGAGTACGACGACCTCACGATCTTTGAGCAAAGCGCTTCGCAGCCAGTGGTCGAGCGCCTCGAGCCAACGGAGTTTGTAAGCGTACTTGTCCGAGCCTGGTTCCTGGCCGTTTGGTACATAGAGATCGAGCACGACGAGACCGTCGGTCTCCGCGGCGAGCACCCTTCGTTGCTCGTCTTCGAATCCGGGAATGCCGGTAGCGATGACGTTCAGCGGTTTTTTGGAAAGTATGGCGACGCCGTTGTACGTGCGCTGTCCGGTGTAGGCGACTTCATATCCGAGATTGGCGATCTCTTCTGCCGGAAAATCGGGATCCGGGATCTTGGTTTCCTGCAGAGCAACGATGTCGGGCTTCGCGGTGGCGAGCCATTCGGCAAGTTGAGGGAGTCGAACCCTCAGGGAATTGACGTTCCAGGTGGCGATGGTGGTCTTGGTCATGGCCCTAGGGTAATGCACGGATGACGAAACGGTCATGCTCCCCGCAGCAAGAGGTCGGGACGCCGTGTACGATTCGGCCATGACGACGAGAAAATTCGATCTGGTGGTGATCGGCGGTGGCAGTGGCGGGCTTGCCTGCGCTCAACGTGCGACGGAATACGGCGCCAAAGTGGCGCTCGTCGAGTCTGCGCGACTTGGGGGCACCTGCGTCAACGTCGGCTGCGTTCCGAAAAAGGTCATGTGGAATGCCGCCCAGATCGCTCATGCGGCGCATGATGCGGCGTACTACGGCTTCGATCTAGAACTGCGCGGTCATGACTGGAGTGCGCTTCGAGAGTCGCGCGAGGCCTATATCCATCGACTCAATGGCATCTACGAACGCAATCTCGCGAACAAAAAAATCGAACTTCTGCGAGGGCATGGTCGCTTCACTGCGGTAGGCGAGGTGAGGGTCGACGACGACGCACTCGAGGCCCCGCACGTGGTGATCGCAACGGGAGGTCGACCCGCCGTGCCCGCTATTCCGGGCGCAGAGTTCGGGATTACGTCCGACGGATTCTTCGCTCTCGAGAAAAAACCCGACCGAGTCGCAGTCGTGGGTAGCGGTTACATCGCCGTCGAGCTTGCCGGGGTGTTCGCGGCGCTCGGTAGTCGGGTCTCGCTCGTCATTCGCCACGAGTATGTGCTGCGTCACTTCGACAGCATGCTCGGCGATACCCTCATGAAGATCATGCGTGATGAGGGCACGGTTATCGAAACGAATGCCACGCCTCGCGCAATCGAACGCGATGCCGATGGCAGTCTGCGTGTGCTTACGGCAGATGGACGCACTCTCGGCGCGTTCGACTGCGTCGTCTGGGCTATCGGTCGCGACCCGATGGTCGAGGGGATCGGACTCGATCGTGCAGGCGTGAAACTGGATGACTCCGGGCACATCGCGGTCGATCGATTTCAGCAAACCAACGTCGGCGGCATCTATGCCATCGGGGACGTCACGGGCCGCGCCTTGTTGACGCCTGTGGCGATCGCCGCGGGACGTCGGCTGTCTGACAGAGTCTTCGGGGGCATGACTGAGCGCCATCTCGATTACTCGAACATCCCGACGGTGGTGTTCAGTCACCCACCGATCGGTACGGTGGGCCTCAGCGAACAGGAAGCCCGAGATCGATACGGCGCAGAATCTTTGAAGGTCTACACTTCAGGGTTCGTGCCGATGTATCACGCCCTAACATCGCGCAAGCCGCGTGCCGAAATGAAATTGGTCACGGTGGGCCCCGAGCAACGAGTGGTGGGCTGTCACGTCATCGGCGCAGGCGCCGACGAAATGCTTCAAGGGTTCGCCGTCGCCGTGAAGATGGGTGCGACTAAACGCGACTTCGACGACACCATCGCTATCCATCCGACGAGCGCGGAAGAGTTCGTCACGATGCGCTGACCGGCTTGACCTCGCCGAGCAGTAGCCGTCGCAGATACTCCGGTGCGACGAGATGACAGTAACGCGTCCCCCGAAATTGTGGAGGTGCGGCGAGGTAACGCGGGTCGAGCCAGTCGTTACGCATGGCTTTTGCCTGTATTCGCAAATGCCCCGATTCGTCGACGCGTGCCATGGCATAAGGCTCGAGCCAAATAGGGCCCATCGTCGTCACGATGTCCGGGTCCATCACTACTTTTTTTCCGCCGTCGAACCGTGCGCGTCGGCGCTCGGCCGGAGTCATGGAGTTAAGGACGCGTTGTAAGGTGAGTGCGTTCACACCGCTGCACCCGATATCGGCGCCCGCAGCCTCCGGGCCGTATTCACTGACCAGATGATCAGCCGTCTTCATCTTGCAGGACACCCTCATCGCGGTCGCATTGGGTGCGGCGCTCTCTGGCCAGACATATTGAGTGGTGACGAGAGGGCGAGCGACGGGTTTCGACTTGGTGAAGGAGGCGAGGTCCGTGTGGATCTCGTTCCGTGCTTGAACTTTGGAGCCGACGATGGCCGTCTGGGCCTCGATGCAGAAGCTATCAGTCGTCTTCGCGGGGGCGACCAAGGTCACCGGAGCGAGAGAACATCCAGACAGTAGCAAGCCTGCTACCAACGTACAGAAGGAAGAATTCGAAGCCATCTTTGGACCTCCTCTGTCCGCAAGGTACACGCTTTTATCGCTCAAAGTTGACTTGGTGGGCAGCCCCGACCGAAATCGTCGGGTGACACTTCCACGACTCGTTCGATCGACCCGACTTGGCAGCGCGACGCTCGTTGCGGCGTTGTTGTTGCTCGCCGGCTGCGATCGGGGGCCCGCGCCGCTACCGTCCGAGTCTTTGCAGATCCGAATCAACTTATTGTGCAGCACGTGTGATGACTTCCTGCGGTGCGACGCCTTGGGCGTGACGCCCGACACCGAGTCCTATCGGCTTTACCGACTGCGCGAAAAGAGTTTCTGGGCGCAGATAGCGACGATCTGGGATTACCTCATTCAACTAGTCCGTCGTAAAACAACTGACGTCCGACCTCTGTCGGTCTATGAAAATCAGGGCGAACTTCGTCGGGTATCGGACGTCGTCGGCAAGGCTCGAATCGACGCGGCCGCAGGCCTCCTCCAGTTGCCGGACTCGACGATCGACATGCGGAATGGCGAGTGGCGGACATCCACCGGCGAACTGCAGGGCCAGTGCCGTACGCTTCCCCGCCGCGAAGGCTATGCCTGGGTGCGCGCGATGCTGGGGCGTGAGTTACCTGCGGGGAGAGCTCCGTGAACGAACGCCGGAAACTCGGCGCCGGCCGGATCGCCTTGCTCGCCCTTCGGTATCTCCTCGCTGTGTTTTTTTTGGGCGCGGCGATCAACAAATGGCGCCAGCAATACATCACCACCGATCGCTTGTCGCAAATCTTCATGCAGCGGCTCGAAGAAATCGACCCCGAATCTTTCGGGGCGTGGTTCATCGAGAACGTCGGGCTGCCTCACTACCAAGCACTGGCCTGGCTCGTCTGCTGGGGCGAGACATTCATCGCCGCTGGACTCTTATTCGGCTTCATGACGCGTAGCGCAGCTGCGGGCGCTATGCTCATGATGTTTTCGTTCGCGATCGGTGGCTACTACGATGCTTCTTTGATCGTGCTCGCGCTGATGTTTTTGCCCTTCGTGATCTGGCCTACCGGTCAATGGCATGGTCTCGACGCAAAAATGCATACCCGCTATCCGTCGCTTTGGATATTTCGCTAAATTTTCTGGAGTTCTGTCATGAGTGATCAATCTGCCGGCGCCAAGTTTGGCCCGGTCCGTCTGATGCCGGGGGTCACTCGCGGGCACGTCGGCGCCTATCTTTGGGCGGCGTTCGTCAGCATCGGCATTTTCACTTACGCGACGACTCTTCAACCGTATCTGCTCGAAGTGAATATCGGCGTACCCGTCGAGCAGCGCGGCAGCGTTTCTGGAGACCTGCAGTTCTGGCAGGAAATCATCACCTTGATGTGCGTAGGATTATTCGGTGCCTGGTCCGATCGGGTAGGCCGTCGAGTCGTCTACATCACGGGCTTTCTCGTTACGGCGCTCGCCTACGCGGCTTATCCGTTTGCGAACGATGTCGGGCAACTACTCATCTATCGACTCATCTATGCCGTCGGAATCGCGGCGCTCGGTGGCATGTTGGCCACGGTGCTTGCCGACTATCCGGTCGATGCAGACCGAGGCAAGCTCACGGGAATCTCGTTTTTTCTCAACGCCGTGGGGGCGTTACTGTTTTTTGCCGTGCTCACGCGCTTGCCGTCGTTCTATCAGGGCTTCGGCGCTACCGAAACCGAAGCAGGGCGATTCGCTTATCTCACCATCGCTGCCGTATGCGTCGTGAGTGCACTCATCATGGTCGGCCTCAAGCCGGGGCGACCTGATCAGGTGACCGAACGACTGCCGTTGCGCACCTTGATGACTCAAGGCCTCGCCGCAGGTCGACAGCCTCGCATCGCTCTGGCCTATGCGGCGTCCTTCGCGGCGCGAGCCGATCTCGTCATCGTCGCGCTATTTCTGTCGCTGTGGGTACAAACGGCTGCGATCGCTGATGGAGCGTCCGCTGCCGAAGCCTCATCACGTCAGGGAGCGTTGTTCGGAATCGTCCAAGGTTCGGCGATGCTTTGGGCGCCGATATTCGGTTGGATGGCCGACAAGGTGAATCGAGTCACGCTCGTCATCATTGCAACGGCACTTTCGATTGCCGGATATGGCTGGATGGGATTCACGCCTGATCCCGCGATGGGCGGTGCGGCATTTGGTGCGGCTGCGATGCTCGGGATCGGTCAGGCGAGCGGCATCCTCGCCTCTCAGGTGCTCATCGCCCAAGAGGCGCCGAGTGCGATCCGCGGTGCCGTCATCGGCATGGTGGGTTTCTTTGGTGCACTCGGCATCCTCGCCATCTCGAAGATCGGTGGCTACACCTTCGACGAGTGGCGCCCTGGCTCCCCCTTCATCATCATGGCGGGCGCCAACGTCTTGCTGCTGGCGTTCGCTATCTGGGTGCGTTCGCGGCGCTAAAACGGCTTCTCGAGAAGAGCACTGCGCCGAGGGCCAGCGATATCGACGCCGCCACGAATGACGCGCCGGCGAAATGCAGTTGCGCCATCGATAGGCTGAAGAGATGCGTCATGGTGAACGGGGTAACCAGAGCCGTGAAGCTCACGATCCCCGAGATGGCACCCTGAAGTTCGCCCTGCGCGTTAGCGGGTACCTGCCTCGAGAGAATCGCGCGAATCGATGGCATGGTGAGACCGATCAGGCAAGCGACCGGCACGCTGGCGAACAGCATCCAGGGTTCCGTCGAAAAGGCATAACCCAAAAATCCGATCGAGCCAGCCGACAGTCCGATCAGTGCGGAGCGATGTTCTCCGAGCTTGCGGGTGAATACACCGACGAGACCGCCTTGCACGACGGCGGTTCCCAGCCCGAGTACGGCAAGCGAGATCCCCATCTCGCGCTCGCCCCAGCCGAACTTCGCCATGGTCATCCAGGTCCAGGTCGAGGGGAGCGTGTCGTGCCCGATCTGGTACATGAACAGCACGAACAGGAGCAGCATCGCTCCTGGAATCGCGCGCATCGATCGGATGGCGCCCAACACGTTGGCGCGTCGCGCCGAGAATGCGCGGCGCTGTCCTTCCGGGAGCGTTTCTTTGAGCACCACTACGGCGATTAGGAAGTTGATTGCCGTGAACACTGCCGCAGCAAAAAACGGAACTCGGGGTCCGTAGCCGCCGAGTAAGCCTCCGACGACGGGCCCTACGATGAAACCCATGCCCCAAGCCGCACCATTGAGACCGAAATATTTGGCTCTTTGATCGGGCGGAATGATATCGGCGACTACGGCGTTAGCGGTGGAGAACGTCGCGCCCGCGATGCCTGCGATGATTCGACCTACGAACAGCCACGCCAGGGTGGGCGCGAGGCCCATCAGCACATAGTCGACCGACAGGGCGGCCAGCGAGGCGAGGAGGATCGGTTTTCGACCGTAGCGATCGCTGAGGTTTCCGAGGATGGGTGAAAAAATGAATTGCATCGAGGCGTAGGCGAGAGTGAGCCAGCCTGCGATCGGCGCGGCGTCGGCGAGCGATGCCCCCGACAGTTGCATGACGAGTTGAGGCGCAACCGGGATGATGATGCCGATGCCCATGGAATCGATGAACAACGCCATCGCAACGATGGGCAGCATGCGTCGTCTTGGATCTGAGGTCATCGCAAGCCCCGTCCCTTTGAGGTTCGATAACGCTGCACCATCTCGAGCGCCGATCGTTCGGATGGCGGAAGTTCGATGTCACTCTGCGAGACGGGCGTAGTTCGCTGGCCCCAACGCAACAGATGCGCACAAAAGGTCAGCCCGCCGCCGAATGCTGGCATCAGCAGCAGTGAGCCCGGCTGAACTCGCCCGTCTTCGAGAGCTTCGCAAAGAGCGACGGGTACGGTGGCAGCCGACATGTTGCCGTAGCGACTGACGCTGACGTAAACGCGGTCCATTGGAATTCCGGCGCGTTTGGCCACGGCTTCGATGATGCGCAAATTAGCTTGATGAGGGACGGCCAGATGGACGTCATTCGCCGAGAAGCCCGAACGCTTCAAGACATCTTCGCTCGCAAGACCCATGCCATTGACGGCTTTCTTGAAGATCTCCTGGCCTTCGAACTGCCACTCGGTGGAGCCGAGCATCCGGCCTTGATGAACGTAAGCGCCGCCGATGCCGTGAATGCGAAGGATCTCGCGTGACTCGCCATAGCATCCGAGTTTTTCGAGCAGCAAGCCCTCGTCTTTGTCGGTCGCTTGCAAGACGACTGCAGCGCAGCCGTCGCCGAAAAGCACCGATACGTTGCGATCGTCCCAGTCCATGTAAGGCGAGATCAGTTCGCCGCCGACGACCAGCGCATTGCGGACGACTCCGCTTTTGATCATCGCTGCGGCGGTAGACAAACCGTAAAGAAAGCTCGTGCACGCGGTGTTGACATCCATGGCACCACAACCATCGGCCCCCAGGCGAGCTTGGAGTCCTGATGCCATGTTCGGGCATTGATCGTCGTGGGTTGTCGTGCCGAAGACGATGAGATCGAGATCTTTGCCTTCGATACCTGCGCAGGCGAGTGCGCGGGTCGCCGCAACATGAGCCATGTCGCCAAGCGAGACGTGCGAGATACGTCTTTCCTTGATTCCGGTTCGAGAGGTAATCCACTCGTCCGTCGTCTCGAGGAAGGTCGCGATGTCCGCGTTGCTGAGCACGGCCGGTGGCAAGCATTTGCCCCAGCCCGTTATGGTTGCATTCAACATAGGTCCCCCGTGGCGCGAGGATACCCCGGTTTGCCGATTCCGTCAGTCGGCCATGTGAAACGAAGGTTTTGGCATTTAACGAACCGCCGCAGCTATCGTCGAAGCGCCCACTGACGAAAGGGGGGATTTCGATATGTGGATGCCGCCGCTCGAAGACGCCTGGCAAGGAAAGGTGCAGTTTTACGAACTGCTGTTCGGCACATGGACTGCCTACGCGTTTCTCGTAGCACTTTGGCAGCGCATTCTCAAAGAGCCTCTCGACGAATGGCGTTACGTCTTATTGACGTTCTTCGGTGCAGGGGCTTTCTGGGTCAACCATTACTTTCAGCAATCACCGTTGTGGTTGGTGTTGATCAATCTCTACACGGTATTTTTTCTGGTTTCGTGGTGGACTATCGCGATTCGCGGACGACAGCGCTCTCGCAGTTGGAAAATCGGGGCGTTGATCAGTGCCGTCGTCTACACGGTCGCGTTCATCATGTTCGAGCAGTTGGCTCGCTACGGAGTCGAGCACTGGGGCATGCACGAGTTTTGCTGGATGTCGCTCTCGTTCCTCGGGTTCTGGTGGCTGATCATCTGGCGATCACGAACGACCGTAAAGCCGAAGCCCCTCGCAGAAAGCCCGTATCCGAAGCCTCAGTGGCGTGGCGCAGGCGGAGACCTCTAAGGGTACAAACTCTTAAGCCGACGCAAGAACCTCGAGCGACACACGTTCGCCTGATTCGAATGCCGCCTCCATGCCACGGCTTCCGACAGCCGTGTGCTCGCCACAGAAGAAGAGCCGTTTGTGCGGCTTGGCAATTGAGGCGCGCAGTTCGCGAACTTGCCCGGGTTGGAAGATCGCCCAGTCGCCCGCCGAGAACGGATCGGTGCTCCAAGAATGCACGGCCCCGACGCGCAGCAAGCCTTTCGAGGCGGGCCGTAGACGCTCGAACTCCGAAACGATCAGACGTGAACTCTCTTCGAGGCCTAGCCGGTCGAGATACTGAGCATTGAGTCCGCGAGCCCAGACCGTAAGGCTCGTGACTTCGTCGTCCGTCTTTCCGAATTTTTGAGCAAGCACCATACCAAGCGGACCGTCTGTCCACATCGATGGAGACAGTCCGTCGTCGAGCCAGAAGGGACGCTTGGCGATCAGATGATATTGGGTGATCGGAATGTAGCCGAGCGACTGAATCGCTTTGTACTGAAGGGGCTCCGGAAGAGGGTCGATGGCCACACTACGCAGCGTCGAAAAGGGCATCGAGCAAACGACCGATTTGGCCTTGTAGCTACGACCGTCGCTGCACGTCACCTTCGCGCCGCTATCGGTAACCTCGATCGCTGTCACGCGTCGATTGAATAGCAGATCACCTTTCAGTTTTTTGGCCATGGCGATGGGCAGCTTTTGATTGCCTCCTTTGAAGGCGCCGATGAGCACGCCCGGCGGCACGCCGGCTGCAGGAACTCCGGTGGATACGTTCGAGGCGCCGGTACGAGAAAACGCGGAGACCGCACCACGATTGACTGCCATCCAATGGTCTGCATAAGCCTGTTGGAGTAACGAAACATCGCGTGATGTCGTGCCATACGCGATGTTGGTATCGAAGCCGAGATGGATCATCGCGTCCGTCGCGCCATGCGACGTCAAGAAGTCGTGCACCGAGATGTCGTATTGAGCGTATTTCGGGTCGTGCCAGTTTTCGAGATCGCGGAACGGCATGTGCTGCCTGAACATGGCATCACCCCAACTCCAAGGAGGCAGTTTCCGCAGCTCGCCTGCAAACGGATTTTTCGGGTGGGTCGCCCAATCTTTGAGCGGCACGCGCTCACCGCCGATGAACAACTCCTGGCCGGCACGATTGGAAAAAAGTCGAGGTGCCAAGTTGACCACTTCGATGTCGTGTCGTGCCGCAGCAGCGATGCAGCGACCATAGGCATTGGCGATGGTATTGCCGCCGACTTCCGGGTGGCCGGGTAAATCGAACAAGGTATAAACGCGGCCACCCACTCTGTTTCGACCCTCGAGTACGAGGACGGAGAGCCCGTTCTCTTCGAGCGTGAGCGCGGCTTCGAGTCCGGAAAGCCCGGCACCGATGACGATAACGTCCGGGTCGCCAGATCCCGACGAATAAGCGAGAGGTGAGAGTCCGGCGATCGCGCCGGAGACCGCGGTGGAGACGACGAATTCCCGGCGATTCATGGCCATGACTCTACTCCCATGTACTCAGCGCATTCGGCAGATGTGCAGTTTAGGTTCGGTGATGGAGCCGATGTACAGGCGACCACCGAAGGCCGCGCCGACGCTTCCGGCAGAAATGGCGGATCCATCGTTGACATAAATTGGCGTGGTGACGCCCGATGCATGGCGAAGGATCGTCGTTGGTGCGTGGTGTGACGCGTCTCCGAAATGTCGGATCAGATCGAGAAGTTTCGCGTGAGCAGCGATCCATAGCGCTCCGTCTGCGTCGACATTGATGTTGTCTGGAGAGCCATCGATCTCAATGCGCTCTTTGAAGGCGAGTTCTCCGGTGAGCGGATTTCGCGTGTATACCGAAATACGTTTTCCGAGAGTCTCTGCGACATACGCCGTAAGACCGTCCGGAGAAAGACCCATGCCGACCGCGCTTTTGAGCCCCTCGGCTGCGATTGTCATCGACTCACCGTCAAAATAAACGACTTTCGAGAGCCCGCTGCGAAACAGTGATTCTGCGATGCGATCGAGAATGCCGGTAGCGCCTTTATCGTTGGCGACATAAAACTGTTGCGGGCCGACGGCAACGATGGCGTTTGGCGAAACGAGCAACGGGTCTCGGACCGAGCCTACATGCGTAAACCGGTTATCGGCGTCTTGCTCGAAAATTTCTACGACGTGATCTGCGCCTTCAGGATGACTGATCACGAACAGCCGCTGTTTGCCGTCGCCCATGCGATAAAGCGACATGCCGTGCGGCCTGAACCCTGGCGGCGCTGATGAAAGCGCAGGCTCGACTCGCAACGGATCAGAAACTAGGTCGACCTGAAGCACCGTCCCTTCGATGTCATCGCCTTCGACAAGACGGCGACGGTCAAGCGAGGAGAGATACGCGATGCTTCGATTGCGATCGATTTGGATGTCTTCGGCGCTCGCTTTGAGGGGCAGGTTGCTGCAGACCCCAGGCGATCGATTACTGAGATCACGGAACTGGCCACCGAACGACATGAACTCGAGAGTGAAGAGACCGATGACGACCACGAACACCGCGACAACGATCAGAGTTCTTTTCTGCCAAATTTTCACTAAACCGAGACCCCCGAAACGCTCTGATGAACGAACCGAATCGATTGTAACGCCATTGTCAGTCGATCGACGCGGCAGCCCGAAGCCCTTCGATCATCGCTGTCCGCAGAAGATACTGCTTCGCCCGATCTAGATCGGTAGCGATAGCTCGCATCTCCGCCTGGCGAGCGAAACGACGATCACGATCGGTTTCCTCGAGCATCTGCTTGTTTGCGATGGTTTGAGCCTGCAGATAACGCTCTGCGACCGTGCGTCTTTGTCGATCGTATCGATCGAGAGGCGTGTCGCGACCGCTACCGATGGCTTCGGCAAGATACCCCGCGAGCGAGTGCGCATCGTGGATGCCGAAGTTGAGACCCATTCCGCCCAGCGGGTTATTGATGTGTGCCGCGTCTCCCGCAAGGACGACTCGCCCTTTACGATAGGTCGCAGCAACGCGCTGGTGCACCGCATACACGTTCACGTGGACGACCATTCCCGAAACGCTCTCCGGTACGAACTGAGCGAGGCGTGTTGCCGCACGAGCCGGATCGAGCAAATCAGACTCATTCTCATCGGGCCGAGTCGGAAATACGCAGCGCCAGATCCCGCGTCCATCCTCACCGGGCACCTTGAAGGCCGCAGCCCATTCCACGGGATCCATAGTGTATGAACTGTAGGCGTACCCCAGGGACTCGAAGTCGAAGGTGGTCGTAATGACGAGAAAACGTTCAGGCCAAGTGAATCCGTTGAATTCGATATTCTGACTTTTCCGGACGATGCTTCGTCCGCCATCGGCCCCTACGAGATACGAGCCTGAAAGAGAGGCATGCCGTCCATCCGCATGAATGAGCCCGACACGCACCTGCGATGCGTTCTGAGTGACTTCATCCACCGCCGCGCCGTGAATAATGGTGGCGAGTGGTGAGTTCTCCACGCGCCGCTCCATCATGCTGACGAGCTTGTGCTGCTCGCACTGGAGTCGGTAAGGGTACGGGGTGTCGTCTGCGAGCAGACCGAGATCGAACTCTGCGACGAGGCCCTCACGTCGATCACGGAACTGCCATCGTCGCGCGACGATGCCCTGCGAATGCAGATCGTCCGTGACACCGGTCGGTGCAAGCATTTCGAGCGTCGGAGGATGATAGGTCGCCGCGCGAGGATCGGCATGCGGCTCGGTGCTGCGCTCGATCACCGTGACGGGGATGCCCCGTTGAATCAAGAACAGCGCGGCGGCCATCCCGCTCGGCCCGCCTCCGGCGATGAGTACGCGCTCGTTCATAGGGTCATATCGTCAGAACTCTTCGAGGGTTCGCCCGTAACCCTGAATCCGATCATCGATGCCGCAACGTCGTAACGCATCCCAATATGTGATCGCGTTAATCGCCAGCACGGGTTTTCCGAAAGTCCGTTCGGCTTCGGCGCAGACACCTATTGCAGCGAGGTTAGTACCCACCTGCACGATGGCGTCAATGTCATCACCATTCAACGCCTGCAAGGCGTCGACGACTTGTTGCCGCGTCGTATGTGCAATTTGTACGGGCGAGGGACATTTGAGTCCGATGAGTCGCGGAATCAAAAACCCGGCCTCCTCGAAGTATCGGCGAACTTGCTCGTCACCCCTCGGTTGATGCGGGGTGAGTACGGCAATCGACTTCGCACCATATTTTTTCAGTGCCGCGACCGTAGCCGTCGAGCCCATCGATACGCCGACGCCGGCTCGCTCGGTGAGTTCGCGCTGCAACTCGTCTGCCGCGGCGACACCGCCCCAAAATGCCTCCAGCGCGACACCCATGATGACGTGGGTCGGCTGACAGGTCATGACCTGGTCGATGGCCGTTCTCATACCGTCACGCATGGCTTGCACATGTTCCAAAAAAGCCTGATCGCTTGTGAGCGGTCTTTCTTTGATGCTGATCCGTCCAGTTTGGTTGGTGACTCCTGGAGGTCTCAGCATCTCGGATTCCGGCTGACAACTGGTGTTTGTCGAGGGAACGACGATGGCAATGCGCGCTCGATGGCCGAGTTGATCCGTCATACGGTGATGGATGTTCCGGTGAGGTGGCTGGATAACGTCGATGCAAAAAACGCTACGTAGTCCGCAACGTCTTCTGGAGTGACCAGTTCGCGTACGCCCGAACGCTCGAGGAATGCTGCGGTAGCGGCTTCGGGTGTTGTGCCGCTGCGCTCGGCCTCGGCCTTCATCAAGGCATCGAGTCGAGGTGAGTGAACGGGCCCCGGACTCACGGCATTGATGCTAACGCCCCGCGGCTTCAGCTCATCGGCCAGACCGCGGACGATGGCAAGCAGTGCGGCATTGGCTGCGGCGCCAGGCAGCATTCGCGGGTCGGGTTTTTCGGCAGAGTTTCCGGCGATGATGACGATGCGCCCACGTTGCGAGTTCACCATGCGGGTCGTCACGGCGCGCAAGATCCGCAGCGTACCGAATAATTTGACTTCGAGATTACGCTGCCACGCCGCATCGTCGAGCTCCCAAAAAATTCCGCCTTGCGAGGCGCCCGCTGCCGAGATGAATACGTCGATGCCACCGAGATCTTTCTCGGCGGTTTCGATAGCTCTATCGATCGATTCCTGTTGTCCGAGATCGCAGTGAGCGACGAGATGATGGCGGCCACTTGCTGAGGTAGGTAAGCCCTCGACTACGTTACGCAGCGAGTCGATATTCCGACCGAGTAGCGCGAGATGCGCGCCCTCATCAGCGAGTTTTCGTGCGATGGCACGACCCAGGGTTCCATTCGCCCCGCAGAGGACGACACGGTGATCCGAGAGTTGAAGATCCTCGGACACGATTCGATCAGAGGCGGTTACGCGCGATTGCCGCGCCGGCACCCAGCGCGCGTAATTTACCGCGGGCGAGCTCAGCCGAAAGCGGCGCCATACCGCAATTGGTGCAAGGCAGAAGACGCGACTTCTCGACGTGCTGTGTGGCCTCGAGAATGTTGTGGGCGACTTCTTCCGGGGTTTCGAGCTTACCTGGCAGCACTTCGATCGCGCCGACCAATAATTCTTTGTCCGGCAACAGACGCAGCACCTCGTGAGGGATACGCGACCCGGCGAACTCGAGCGAGACCTGTTTCACGCTGCTTTGGTTGATCCACGGGAAGATCTGTTCGTACTGCCGCCACTGATTACCTAGAGATTCCTTCCATCGAATATTCGCTTCGATTCCGTAGCCGTAGCAGATGTGTACGACCGTGGTCGCTTTGAGACCCTGCATGGCACGTTCGAGGGCCGGTAGTCCCCAGTCACGAACTTCTTCTAGGAATACGTTGAACGCGGGCTCATCGAACTGGATCACATCGGCGCCGGCCGCCTCGATTTCTCGAGCTTCTGCGTTAAGCAGCTCAGCGAAACGCATCGCCATGTCGGCACGTCGGCCGTAGTACCCATCGGCGAGGGTGTCGCAGATCGTCATCGGGCCGGGCAACGTGATCTTCAGTCGATGCTCGGTATTCCGACGCATGAAAGACGCATCGGCGACATGAACTGGGCGAGGGCGCGAGAGGGGTCCGGTGACCGTGGGCACGTCGGCTTCGTAACGATTGTTACGGATGCCCATGCGGGTCTTGCGATTCCAATCGATTCCCTCGAGTTGCTCGAGGAAGCCATGGACAAAGTGGATACGGAATTGCTCGCCGTCACCGACGACATCGATGCCGGCCGCTTCTTGTTCGCGAAGCCATTCGAGCGCAGAGCGCTCTTTGCCTTGCTGCAACTCAGCGTCTTTGAGACGCCACTCGGGCCAGAGTTTTTCGGGTTCGGCGAGCCAGTCCGGCTTGGGAAGGCTGCCTACGGTAGTGGTGGTAAACACCTGCGCATCTTACGACGCTCAACCGTCGTCCGGGGTGGAGTGAACCTTTCGGTCCACTCCACCCGGATCATCCTTGGACGGGGGTTTCCATACATCCGGACATCCATGTCCGGAACGGCGCCCCGGACGGGGACGCCGTGTCCTTCATGATTCGATCAGTTCGGCAGCAGGACGCTGTCGATGGCGACGACCACGCCGTTGGTGGCGTTGAAGTCACCCGAGACGCGGGCACCGTCGACACGGACGCGGCCGCGAACGAGCTCGATCTTCACGTCGTCACCGGAGACGGTCTTGGCGCTGCGGGTGCGCTTCAGATCGTTCTCTTCGAGGGCCTTACCCGGCACCACGTGGTTCGTGAGGATCTTGACGAGCTGGTCCTTGTTCTCAGGGCGGAGCAGGGCTTCGAGCTGACCCGGGGGCAGCTTGGCGAAGGCTTCGTCCGTCGGGGCGAAAATGGTGATCGGGCCGTTGGCGGTCAGGGCGTCGTTGAGACCCGCCGCTTCGATGGCCTTGGCGAGGGTGCTGAAATTACCCTTCTCCTTGGCGACGTCGAGGACGGTGGACGAACCGTTGGCTTGGGCAGCGACCGACGCCAGGCCCAAAAGGGCGACGGCGGCAAAGTTCTTGGCGTTGAAACGAATCATGGCAGTACTCCGTTGGTTGCTCTGTGGCGTACCGGCTTTCCTGCGTACGCTTTGTTTCGACGAGAAGAAGGATGACAGGAGCGTGGGAATCTGTCAAGCTTCTGTACAGGTTAATGCTATACACGAGATGAACAAATCATGAACAGGCTTGCTACGACCCCCCCTGCGGGCCAGTTCACGATCAAGGCGGTCTCTCAGGCCACCGGCCTGACGGTGGAGACCCTACGAGCTTGGGAGCGCCGATACGAAGTGGTGCGCCCGTCTCGAGATTCCTCGGGCCGCCGCACGTATTCGGCCGCCGATGTCGCCCGCCTTCGCTTGCTGCGCACCGCGACCGAGCTTGGCCACACCATCAGCCGTCTCGCTTCTCTTCCTGACGACGAGCTCGCAAAGCTCGTAGCCGACTCCGGGGGCCAAGCGCGTCCCGGTCCGACACGCGGACAGTCCTACGTCGAACGAGCCATCGACGCCACCGAGCACTCCGACCCCTCTGGCGTCGAAGAGGTCCTGACGTCTGCGGTCGCGCTGCTTCCCCCCAACGAAGTCGTGAACACGGTGCTCGTGCCGCTCGTCCGGGAGGTCGGCGAGCGATGGCATCGCGGTGAGGTATCGATCGCCCAAGAGCACATGGTCACCGACATCGTGCGTCGCTTAATCATTAGCGTGTCGCGCGGTTATCTGCGCTCCGACAATGGTCCTTGCCTGGTGCTCTCGACGCTCTCGGGCGAACGTCACGAGCTCGGAATCCTGATGTGCAGCTGGCTTGCCGCGACACGCCGCTTTCGCACGCATTATTTAGGTGTCGATGTTCCGCCGGACGAGCTGGCTCGCTTTGCACTCGAAGTCGATGCACGCGCCGTGCTGGTGTCTCTCGTCATGCCGGAGAACGAAGTGCCGGCCCTCAACCAATTACGCGAGCTCGCTGAACTTCTGAGCGGTCGATGCGAAGTATGGGTGGGCGGATTCGCAGCCCGCTTGGTCACCGCCGAGGAGTTACCTCCGGGCTGCGTCTTGCTGCCCACTGGCGCCGACTTCGAGCAGCGGCTCGACCTGCTCGCAGCGCAATACTTTTCCTGACCTCTCAGTTTTTGGAGCCGGACAGCGCGCGCTTCACGAAGCGAGCGACTCCGTCACCCGCCGGATACGTTGACTCGGTCTTCGGGTTTCTTCCGCTCACGATCCCGCAGTGATACCGGGTGCGTCCCGCATCGATCCAGAGTTCGTCGGCGAGGGCGAGGGTGATTCCGTCATTCGCATCGTAAAGCCGGAAACGATCCATCTCGACGCGGAACCAAAGATTTTCGTGGTGGAGTAACCGACGTACCTGCAGTGCTAGTGCCTGCCCCGAAGGGCTTGTTGTGAGGCCCGAGCGTTCGGACGACCGCGACGAGATACGCACCTCATCGAGTGGCCCCTGGGGTGACTGCAACTGCTCAACGACGACGGTCGCCCAGGCCGGAGGCGCTTCTCCGGTTCGTGATTGATCGCTTTCGATGACGAGGCTCGATGCGAAGATCGGTCTCTCGCTCCGATATTCCGGCGATGCATAGGCCTGACAGAGGGGCTCGAGATGCGCCGCCCCCGCCCATCCCCATGCGGCGATACCGAGCGGAATCGAAGCAGGCAGCGAGAGCGCCCAAAGGCACACTCGAATCCAGCGTTTGCGTCGTCCCTCGCCCTCAAGTCGAATGACATCAGCGAGTGCAAGTAGCAGGAGCGACGCGGGTACCGCGACGAAAGTGAATACGACGACACCGAGAGCGAGATCGCTCAAAGAATGAACCGACTCAGATCTTCGTCCTGCGCCAGCTTACTGAGATGACTATCGACGTATGCGGCATCGATGCGAATGGTGCTGCCGGCGCGATCACTCGCATCGTAGGAGAGACTTTCGAGCAGCCGCTCCATCACGGTGTGCAGTCGGCGTGCGCCGATGTTCTCAGTACGTTCGTTGACGTGAGCGGCGATCTCGGCCAACCGTCGAACCCCCTCGGGGGCGAACTCGACCTCGACTCCTTCAGTACGAAGAAGGGCGGCGTATTGGGTGGTGAGGGAGGCATCGGGCTCCGTCAGGATGCGTACAAAATCTTCGACCTTGAGTGGCTCCAGCTCGACCCGGATCGGGAAACGACCTTGCAGCTCCGGGATCAGATCTGAGGGCTTCGAAACGTGGAATGCTCCCGAGGCGATGAAGAGCACGTGATCAGTCTTGATGGGGCCGTACTTCGTATTGACCGTGCAGCCCTCGACGAGCGGCAACAGGTCACGCTGTACGCCCTCGCGTGAGACATCGGCGCCGTAGGTATCTTGCCGACGGCAGACCTTGTCGATTTCGTCGATGAACACGATGCCGTTCTGTTCGGCATTGCGAACGGCTTGGGCGCGGAGCTCTTCTTCGTTGAGCATCTTTGCGGCTTCCTCATCGACGAGGATCTTTGCTGCATCGCGCACCTTCATCTTTTTCGAGCGGCTCTTGCCGGCCCCGAGATTCTGGAACATGGTCTGCAACTGCTGTTGCATCTCCTCCATGCCTGGAGGAGCGAGAATTTCCATGCCGGGGCCCATGCCTCGAAGTTCGATCTCGATCTCACGCTCGTCCAGCGCGCCTTCGCGCAGCATCTTTCTAAACTTCTGTCGGGTCTCGGCGTCCCGCGGAGCCGCGGGCTCGTCCGTCGAAAAACCCATCAGCTTGGGTTTCGGGAGCAGCGCATCGAGGATGCGTTCTTCAGCGGCATCGGCCGCTCGATCCTTTACTCGCGCGATTTCTGCCTCCCGCGTGATCTTGACGGCGACATCCACGAGTTCTTTGACGATCGAGTCGACATCTCGGCCGACATAACCCACCTCGGTGAATTTGGTCGCTTCTACTTTGACGAACGGCGCATTGGCGAGGCGGGCGAGTCGACGAGCGATTTCCGTCTTTCCGCAGCCGGTCGGTCCGATCATCAGGATATTCTTCGGTGTGATTTCAGGCCGTAGACGCTCGTCGACCTGCATCCGGCGCCATCGGTTGCGCAGTGCAATCGACACGGCGCGCTTGGCGGCGTCTTGCCCGACGATATGTTTATCGAGTTCGCCTACGATTTGTCGTGGACGCAGGCTCGTGGCGGCAACGGTCACGATGGTAGCTCCTCGATCACCAGATTGCGGTTGGTATACACGCAAATATCCGCCGCGATATTGAGCGCGCGTTCGACGATCTCGCGGGCTGACAGATCGGTGTTTTCGAGTAGGGCGCGGGCCGCAGCTTGTGCGAACGGACCACCCGAGCCGATGGCAACGAGATCGTACTCGGGTTCGATGACATCGCCGTTTCCGGAGATCACAAAAAGCTTATAGGGATCGCCGACAAGCAGGAGAGCCTCGAGTCGGCGCAGGTAGCGGTCGGAGCGCCAATCTTTGGCGAGCTCGATGGCCGCACGAGTGAGGTTGCCGAATTTATCGAGCTTTCCTTCGAAGCGTTCGAAAAGCGTGAAAGCGTCTGCGGTGCCACCCGCGAACCCACCGAGCACTTTGCCTTGCCCGAGCGGCCGCACTTTTCGGGCATTGCCCTTCATGACGGTGCTACCGAGCGTGACTTGTCCGTCTCCGCCGATCGCCACGACTCCGTTTCGACGTACGCCGAGGATGGTGGTGCCGTGCGGGTTGAATCCTTCGCTCATGTCTTCTTCCTTGCTCTCGGGTGGGCCTGATCGTAGATGCAGGCAAGATGTTGGAAATCAAGGTGGGTATACACCTGCGTCGTCGCGATGTCTGCGTGGCCAAGTAGCTCTTGGACGCCTCGCAGATCTTGGCTCGACTCCAGCAGATGCGACGCAAAAGAATGTCTGAACAAGTGAGGATGTACGTGGACGGGCAGTCCCTGTAATCGTGCCCAGCGTGCAATGCGTGTCTGGATGGTGCGATGCCCCACACGGCGGCCGTTGCGACCCGTGAAGAGGGCCGTCTCGCCCGCGCCGGCGTGATCGCCGCGTACCTTGAGCCAAGCCTCGAGCGCGTCGATGGCTTTTCGACCGACCGGGAGAATGCGAGATTTATTTCCTTTGCCCGTGACGCGAACGGTTCGATCCGCGAAATCGATGGC
>JACCDG010524640.1_pt1 | contig 36629 bp, 35 predicted proteins | sample 7442471 | NCBI WGS metagenome assembly JACCDG01 (sample SAMN15323444, study PRJNA562643) | freshwater metagenome | isolation source: river surface water | place: USA:Blue River Watershed | collected 2017-08-17 | reverse complement strand
TTCATCTTTCGCATTGTCATCCTCTTTGCGGCGATGAGCATCCATGCCTTCTTCTCCGTCGCTCTCCTCTCCTCCACCAGTTTGATCGGAGGCGAGTACTACGAGACATTGGCGACGCCATGGGTGTTGGACCTGCTCGAAGACCAGCGGATCGGGGCATCGATCGGCTGGGCGATGGGCGAGATTCCGATCCTTCTCTCTCTGGTGGCGACCTTCATCCAATGGATACGCTCAGATGAGCGTGAGGCAACTCGCATCGAAAAGCGTTCGAAGTTGGCGAAGTCTCGCGGCGAGAAGGACGAGTTGGAGCGATACAACGACTACCTCGCTGAACTTGCCAAGCGAGATAAGAGACTGGATTAATGACGCCCATGGACGCACTCTTCTCATTACCTGAGGAATACCAAGCCCTTCGCGAGAGCGTTCGGTCGCTTGCAGAGAAGAAGATCGCTCCCTTTGCGAAAGAGGTCGATGAAGAGGCTCGATATCCGCAAGAAGCTCAGGATGCGCTCCAAAGCGCAGGCCTTGCTGCAGCGCATGTCCCAACGGAGTTCGGTGGCGATGGAGCCGATGCGCTTGCCGTCGCCATCATCATCGAGGAAGTCGCACGTGTCTGTGGCGCATCATCATTGATCCCAGCAGTCAACAAACTCGGATCCTGGCCATTGATCCTTGCAGGGAGTGATGAGCAGAAGAAGAAGTGGCTTCCAGAATTGGCGAAGGGAAGAGGCTTCTCCTACTGCCTCTCAGAGTCCGAGTCAGGATCAGACTCGATCGCGATGAAGACCAAGGCAGTCTTCGAAGGTGGACGTTGGATCCTCAATGGAAGCAAGAAGTGGATCTCCAACGCAGGGGTATCCGACTTCTACACCGTACTTGCGGTGACTGATCAAGCTGCGCGTTCCAAGGGAATCACCGCCTTCGTCGTCGAGAAGTCCGATCCTGGCGTCTCATTCGGTGCCCACGAGAAGAAGATGGGAATGCGTGGTTCACCGACTCGCGAGGTCTACTTCGACTCGGTTGCATTGGATGAGAGCCGAGTCCTCGGAAAGGTCGGAGAGGGATTTGCGATTGCGATGCGCACTCTCGATCACACCAGGATCACGATCGCAGCACAAGCGCTCGGTTTGGCTCAAGGCGCCTTCGAAGTTGCGACTCGTTATGCCAGAGAGCGGAAGCAGTTCGGTAAGCCGATCTTCGACTTCCAGGCTGTGCAGTTCATGCTCGCCGACATGGCGATGCAGATCGAGGCAGCGCGCGGCATCACCTATCAGGCGGCGATGAAGAGCGAACGCGAGGAGTCAGACCTCACCTTCTTCTCTGCCGCATCGAAGTGTTTTGCAACCGATGTCGCGATGCGCGTCACCACGGATGCGGTCCAAGTTCTTGGTGGTTACGGGTACGTCAATGACTATCCCGTGGAGCGGATGATGAGGGATGCCAAGTTGACCCAGATCTATGAGGGGACCAATCAGATCCAAAGATTGGTGATGGCGCGACACCTCGATAAGTTGATGTAGTTCGATCTACTGCATTACCTATTGAAACCTATTGAATCTTCTTGAATCGAACGACTATCTCAGGAAGAGCGACGGCGTCGACTCGCACATCGTGAGCCTCGAATGGCAGCGGCTCGCTGGAGACCTCTTCATCATGTAGGAGTGCGATCTTCCAAGAGTTGATCGCGCTAGGTTCCTGCAGCACTCGATCGTAAGACCCGCCGCCTTGTCCCAATCTGACTCCACTTCGATCGACTCGAAGAGCGGGACAGATCACGACATCGATCTGACCAATGAACTCCTTCCCCGTAGGCTGCATGTGGCGATGGCGCTTCTTGCCCTTCTCGAGCTTCGAAGTCTCATCCCATTCGATCCATGTGATGAGACCTTCGTCATCGGTTCGAGGTAAGACCAACCTCTTTCCCATCGAGATGATCGATTGATTGAGGCGAGAGGTGTCAGGTTCATCACCATAAGAGATGTAGGAGGCGATGGTCGATGCAGAAGTGATCTCTCTCGCCGCGCAGAGATGGAGCCAATCTCCACCAAGGCTTCGTTGACTTCTTTCGAAACGAAATCTTCGTCGCAATTCACTCTTATTCGCTGCAAGGCCGTCACTCACTTACCAACTATAAAAAGTCTCATGAGGTAAAGTCCGCATTATGCGTGTGGGTGAGTTCGCTTCAGCTCTTCTCTCGATGGCGACACCATTGGCTCCTCTCGATATGCCGCTCCTTGATTCCCATGGTGCGACGCTTTCGGCAGATGTCCTCTCTGAAGGGCGAGTCGTCCTCGCGGAAGGTGTCCGGATCAGATCGACACAGATCGGTCTCGCTGCCACCTTGGGGCTCGACCATCTTCCGACGCGGCCGCAGCCACGTGTGGTTGTCGTCGCGCTCAGCGAGAACACTGCGATGACGAGCGCTGCCGCGACCAACTCATGGCTTCTTACCACTGCGGTGAAGGAAGCCGGAGCGCTCGGATATCGAGTACTTCTCCAAGCCGATACCGCTGCACACACGAGAGCGATCATCGAGGATCAATTGGTGCGCGCTGATCTTCTCGTCGTCACGGGCGATCAAGGCGATCGGCCATTCGATCACGTTTTGGATGTCCTCTCGCGGATCGGTCAGATGGAGAGCGTCGATGTCCGCTACCTTCGTGGTGGACGTCATGCCTATGGTGCGGTCGGACCGGAGAAGACCCCTGTGCTCCTCCTTCCTGGAGATCCGATCGCTGCCTACATCTCAACCGAGATCTTTGTCCGGCCGATGATCCGACAGATGATGGGGCTCAATGAGATCCATCGCCCTGTGATTCGCGCTCGCTTGGAATCCGGTCTCACATCACTTCCCGACTATCACGAGTTCCTTCTCGCGACCTGGACGCGACGCGATGGCAGTGACTACGTCCGAGCACTCGAGGACCAAGAGAGCATGGTCGCGCTCGCTGAAGCGAACGCTCTGATTGCTATCACTGCCGATGACGATAAGAAGGCGAGTGGCAGTGAGGTCGATGTGATCCTCCTGGAGCGTCGATACATATGATCCGGCCACCGATGCCGATCGTCTCCGCATCGGGTCGGGTAGAACTTCGTCCATTGCGCCTGCGCGACAAGAAGGCATGGCTCGAGTTGCGGAGACGAAATCACGAATGGCTCAAACCCTGGGAAGCCACATCGCCCACTCAGATCCATTTCCAACCGCCGCGATATTGGGAACTGGTCAGATTCCATCAACGAGAGGCAAGGGCGCTGCGCTCGCTCTCATTGATGATCTGGGTGGAAGGGGAGATGGTGGGTCAGATCAATCTCGGCGGGATCGCTTTTGGGGCGCTGCGGGGGGCCCACATCGGTTACTGGATCGATCAAGGTCACAGCAGTCGTGGGATCACCACTGAGGCGGTCATCACATTGACCGAGTTCGCCTTCTCTGAGCTTCGGCTTCATCGGATCGAGATCTCGTTTCGCCCTGAGAATGATGCATCAAAGCGAGTCGCTGAGAAATCCGGTTATCACTACGAGGGGATAAGGCCTAGATTCCTTCACATTGATGGCCAATGGCGAGATCACGTCGTCTTCGTACGTGAGAATCCATCGATTCAATAGTTCTTCATTCCCCGGCACCGACGAAAGTCGGAGGCTGGAAATACCCGAAAAGTCCGATTGCTCCATTTATCTTTAGCCATCATGGGCGCGGGCTTCATCTATCTCATCATCGTTGGTCTCTGGGTCGCCTATTTCCTCCCGCGTTGGATCAACGCTCACGAGGAACATGCCGGCAGATCCGTCGATCGATATCAAGCACTTCTTGATGTCGTCGGTCGTACCGCGACCGGTGAAGAGAGACATCGATTCTCGCCGGAGAAGAGAGAGCAACTCCTTCACACCCGACGGATGACTTTCCTTGCGCTCGCTTCGCTCTTCTTGGTCACCGTACTCCTAGCTGCCGTCGGAATGCTCTCAACGATCCTGGTGACTGTGCCGTTGATCGGGATGGCCTCCTATGTCTTCGTTGTGAGAAGACAGATCGCTTCGGAAGAGATCGCACGACGTATCAACGCTTCATCACGAAGCGATGATCAGATGGTTCATAACAACATCTATCGGAACAAGTACGCGGAGTTGATCACCAAAGTGACACTTGAGGAACGAACGGAACAGTGGGTTCCACTCGCCGAGCGTGACTCCTATCAATCCAAGGGCATCACACTTCTTCCGAAGGGATCCGCAGCATCGCGTGAGACATGGGAGCCGACACAGGTCCCTTCACCAAGTTATCTCTCCGCACCGAAGGTCATTCAGACACGGAGAGTCATCGACCTCACGACTCCGGGCGCATGGAGCGCTGCCAATGCCGCGAAGTTGGAAGAAGAGAGCCGTGCACTCCTTGCGCCAAGTCCGGATCAGATCTTCGATCAAGAAGTTGCCGAAGAGGTGGCAGAGCAAATCGAACGACTTCGTCGCGCTAACTGACACCTACATCGAGTCGACGTCACTACCTGAAGTCGCCATCTGAATTCGCCAGAAAGAGCGCCAGCAAAGGCTTAGATCCAGCTCTCGAGCCACATCCGTGATTGCCACTGGTCATAGGTGATCACTTCGGCCACATTTACCGGCAGGAAATAGAGGAATAAGAGGAATGCGGCGACCGAAGCGGTGGCAAGTACCGCCCTCGCCCTGGGGTGATGGAGCTCAAGTTCACGGGCAAGATAAGCGATGGCAAGGATGAGGAACGGCAGTATCGAGATGGCATAGAAGGTGAACATCGTTCGATCGGGAAAGAGGAACCAAGGTAGGAATCCCGCAGCGAAGGCGGAGAGGATCAGTAGCGACTTTTGATCCCTCCGACTGAGGAAGTAACCGATCAAGGTCGCTAGTGCGATGGTGCCGAACCACCAGATCAAAGGATTTCCGAGAGCAAGGACTTCTTGCGAACATTGTTCCTCGCCACAACCCTTCGGACTCTCGTAGAAGAACGAGGTCGGTCTCCCCATCACCAACCAACTCCATGGATGTGAACGATAGGGATGTTCTGCATCGAGATTTGAATGGAATCCATATATCTCCCGATGGAAGTTCCAGAGCGCGATCAGTGGGTTCGAATCAGAGGCACGCGCCCATCCTCGGTCACTGATCAACCACCCGGTCCATGAGAGAAGATAGATCACGCCAGTGATCGGAAGCGCAATGAGGATTCTGATTCCATCCCGAATCCTCATCTCTCCTATCTTGCGACTTCTCATCTCGCTAAGTAGTGCGAGAGCGAGGAAGACCACCAGGAAGTAGAGACCACTCCATTTCGTCGAGACGGCTGCACCGAGTGCGATACCCATCAAGAGGTACTGCTTCTCCACTAACGCCCAGAAGGCGAGAAGTGCGAAGAGTGCGAGGAAGTTATCCAGCAGCGCGGTCCTCGACATCACGATGGCTAACCCATCGATCGCGAGGAGGAACGCTGCCAAGAGTGCGACCATCTTCGAGTCAAAGAGTCGAAGTGCGACCAGGTAGATCACCATGACGCTGATGACGCCGACCAATGCGGTGGTGAACCGCCAGCCGAAGGAGTCATCACCGAAGATCGCGATCCCAAGAGAGATCAGCCACTTCCCGAGGCTCGGATGGACTATGAACTCAGCTTTCGAACCGTCTACCTCCACGCCATTCGCGAGCAGGTCCTTCGCACCGTCGACGTAGTAGACCTCATCGAAGACGAGCGCATCAGGACGCGAGAGGTTGAGGAATCGAACCAGTGTCGCGATGATGACGATGATGGCTAGTGGCACAGACTTAAGTTTGGCCAACATAGCGATTAGCCTACCGACCACCATGGCGCCACTCATCGTCGCATCGACTCCGATTGGGAATGTCGGTGATGCATCAGCGCGATTGCGTGAAGCGATCACGAGAGCAGATCTCATCGCAGCAGAGGATTCACGGAAGTTTCATCGCCTCGCGACTGACCTCGGCGTCCGCTTCGATGCGCGTCTTCTCTCATTCTTTGAGGGAAATGAGAGCGATCGAATCCCAACCCTGATCGCTGAGATCGAGTCAGGGAAAGATGTACTGCTCATCACGGATGCTGGGACGCCCGGTGTGAGCGATCCAGGTTTCAGATTGATTCGTGCGGTGATCGATCGCGCTCTGCCGCTCACAGTCCTACCAGGACCTAGCGCGGTCTTGACTGCCCTGCTCTACTCCGGTTTTCCATCGGCAACTTTCGCATTCGATGGATTCCTGCCACGAACGGAGTCAGGCTTGGAACGCTACTTCGAGCGAATTCAAAAGGAACCTCGTACTGTCGTGGTCTTCGATTCACCGAGAAGGACATCTGACACGCTTCACATCGCACAGAAGGTCTTGGGAGATGAGCGAGAGATCGCGATTTGCCGCGAGATGACGAAGACTTATGAAGAGGTCTTTCGAGGCAACATCAAGGATGCGCTCATCTGGGCCAATGGACGCGATGCGAGCGATGGCATAAAGGGAGAGATCACATTGGTCTTCGCACCAGTCTCCGAAGAGAGAGAAGTTAGTGATGAGGAGATCCTCATTCGAGCACGAGAACTCTTCGAGGATGGTTACTCATCAAAGGACCTCGCGTCGATCATCGCTTTGGAGTTCTCGATCTCGAAGCGAAGGGCTTATGACCTGGCGAATTCGGTCAAGGGTGAGGGAAGTTAGGATGCGCCAATGGCCAAGGCCTTCTACCTCACGACGCCGATCTACTACGTCAACGATGCGCCGCATATAGGCCACGCCTACACCACGGTCGCCGGCGATGTACTCACTCGTTGGCATAGGGCTCGCGGTGAAGCGGTCTGGTATCTCACTGGCACAGATGAGCATGGACAGAAGGTCCTTCGTACTGCGGAAGCGAATCAGGTAGCGCCTCAAGATTGGTGCGATCGCCTCGTAGAAGAGGCGTGGAAACCGTTGTGGCGCGATCTCAATATCGCCAATGATGACTTCATCCGTACCACTGAGGATCGCCACATGGTGCGTGTCCAACGATTCCTCTCCTTGCTCAAGGAGAAGGGTTACATCTACGAAGGGGAGTACGAAGGTCCCTATTGCGTCGGGTGTGAGGAGTTCAAACTCGAGGGCGACCTCATCGATGGGAATTGTCCGATCCATTCGAAACCGGTCGAACGATTGAAGGAGAAGAATTACTTCTTCAAACTCTCGCACTTCGTCGACCCACTCCTGGAGCGCTATCTACTGCATCCAGAGAGTTGCGAACCAGAGAGTGCGCGCAACGAAGTGATCGCCTTCCTCGAAGGTGGTGTACAGGATCTCTCCATCTCGCGATCGAGCTTCTCGTGGGGAATCCCAGTTCCATGGGATGAGAAGGAGGTCGTCTATGTCTGGTTCGACGCTCTCCTCAACTATGCGACCGCTGTCGGCCTCGGCGATCCCAAGGAGAGCGAATTGGGTCGTAAGTTCGAATCGACATGGCCCGCCAGCGTTCATCTCGTCGGTAAGGACATCTTGCGCTTCCATGCAGTGATCTGGCCTGCGATGTTGATGGCGGCTGGGTTGCCACTGCCAGAGAAGGTATTCGCACATGGCTGGCTATTGGTCGGTGGCGAGAAGATGAGCAAGAGCAAGCTCACCGGTATCGCACCACACCAGATCACCGATCACTTTGGTGTCGATGCCTTCCGTTACTACTTCCTTCGCGCGATTCCATTCGGTAGTGACGGCTCCTTCTCATGGGAGGACATGTCTGCGCGCTACACCAGCGAGCTTGCAAATGACTTTGGAAACCTCGCATCTCGCGCAACTGCGATGATCGGAAAGTATTGTGATGGCAGATTGCCGGAACGTAGTGAAGCGGAAGTGCTCTCCACCGCGCTCCAAGAGACGGTGAAGAAGGCGGATGCAGCTTTCCTTCGCCTCGACTTCCAGGGTGGGATCGGTGCCGCGATGGAATTCTGTAAGGCGGTCAACGGATACCTCACCGAGAAGGAACCGTGGATCATCGCAAAGGATCCATCCCGTATGGGTGAGGTGCGCGCGATCCTCTACAACACGGCCGAAGCACTCCGCGCCCTCGCGATCCTCTTGCACCCAGTGATGCCATCGAGTTGTGAACGGCTCTGGTCATGGATCGGTGGCGAGTCCTTAGGTTCGATCACATCGATGCGTATCGATCAGGTCGCCGAGTGGGGACAACTCAAGCCGGGCACCGAAGTGACGAAGGGTGATGCCCTCTTCCCACGTCTGGAGGATTAGTCGTGGCAGATCGACATAACCGAGATATCGATCGCCCGAAGGCCCCGCTTCCTGATCCACTTCCGTTGCCTTGTGTCGATTCACATGCCCATCTCGAGATCGTCACCAACACCGGCGTCGACGACCCAGCCTTGGATGAAGTGATCGAAGAGAGCAAGTCCGTCGGTATCGATCGCATCGTCCAAGTCGGATACTCAGCGGAGCAATCGGAGTGGTCTGTCGCGCTCGCGCGTCGATTCGATTCCAACGTTCTTGCTGCGGTGGCGCTTCACCCGAATGAAGCCCCCGTCGTCGAAGATCTTGAGGCCGATCTGGCGATCATCGAGCGGCTGGCCGATGAGGAACGAGTCCGTGGGATCGGTGAGACCGGATTGGATTTCTTCCGTACCGAAGAGGCGCTCCAAGAGCGACAGCGCTATTCCTTCAGGCGTCATATAGATATCGCAAAACGCAAAGGTAAGGCGTTGATCATCCATGATCGAGATGCACATCGCGCCGTCCTCGATGTACTCGATGAGGAAGGCGCGCCAGAGATCACGATCTTCCATTGCTATTCCGGTGATGTCGAGATGGCAAGAGAGTGCGCAAGGAAGGGTTACTACCTCTCCTTCGCAGGCACGCTCACCTTCAAGAATGCACCACATCTTCGGGAGGCGATCCTTGAGGTGCCGAAGGAACTCTTGCTTGCGGAGACGGATTCCCCATTCCTCGCCCCGATGCCTTTCCGGGGATATCTCAATACTCCGGCGCAGACTGCGCGCACCATCACCTTCATGGCTGATACCCGTGGTGACGACCTTGAGGTTCTGATCGAGAACCTTTCGAACAATGCCGAACGCTGCTTCGGCTCCTTCGCAAGTACCAGATGAGCCGCAATGAGTGAGGAGATGAACGAAGGTAAGACGATCACACTCCTTGGTGCGACCGAGATTCGGCAGATCGCAGAGCAATTGGGAGTGGTTCCAAGTAAGTCACTTGGACAGAACTTCGTCCATGATTCGAACATCTGCGAGAAGATCGTTCGTCTCGCCGAAATCACAGCGAAAGATCGCGTCGTCGAGATCGGTCCTGGACTCGGATCGCTCTCCCTCTCGATTGCTCGCACTGGAGCCCATCTCATCGCAGTAGAGATCGATGATCGATTGGCGAAGAGGCTTCCGCAGACATTACGAGATCATGGAGTGAGCGATAGCGCATTCACTGTAATCGTGAAGGATGCGATGGAACTCTCGGCCGAAGAGCTAGCGGGATCTGATCCCGGCGAGAGATCAATCAAGGTTGTCGCGAACCTTCCGTACAACATCTCGGTCCCTGTCCTCATCCATCTCTTGGAGATGGAGAGGATCGAGAGTGCAATGGTGATGGTGCAGAGCGAGGTCGCTCGACGGCTAGCCGCCAAGCCTGGAAGCAAGGAGTACGGCGTCCCGAGTGCGAAGGTGGCCTGGTATGCAGATGCGACTTTGAGTGATTCCATCCCTCGAGCCGTCTTCTGGCCAGTTCCTCGAGTCGATTCCTCACTGCTTCAATTACGTGTGCATCGCCCCATCGCAGGCAATGAGGATCGCCGCCTCACTTTTGAGATCATCGACGCTGCCTTCAACCAACGACGAAAGATGCTGAGAGGTTCGCTCTCCCGTCTCCTTACCGAGCGTGCTCCGGATCGTGGCGTGGAGGAGATTCTCGAACGAGCAGGGATCGATCCGACGGCGCGCGCTGAGTCGATCAGTGTCGAAGGTTTTCTCTCCATCGCACGAGCGATCAGAGCTAGCGAGCACTGAGGGCGAGAAGCCGACTCGCCCCAAGGACTAGGGTTCCAACCGTGGCAGACCATTACGTAACCGTTCGTGTGCCGGGCAAAGTCAATCTCCAGCTCTCGGTAGGCCCTAAGCGCAGCGATGGGTTCCATGAGATCGCCACCGTCTTCCAGGCTGTCTCACTCTGTGACGACGTGAAGGTCACTCTCACTGATGAGACGGATCGGGATCAACGTTTCTCGATCGAGATCAAGGCGGATCATCCTCATGGGATACCGACCGACAAGAGCAATCTCGCCTATGTCGCTGCGGAATTGATGTACAAGAAGTTCGACTTAGATGATGCCCTCAACATCTCGATCAACAAGAGCATTCCAGTTGCTGGTGGAATGGCCGGTGGTAGCGCGAATGCTGCCGGTGTCATCGTCGCCTTAGACGCACTCTTCAGTCTTGGTCTCTCTCGGACCGAAATGGAGGAGATCGGCTCCGAGATCGGCAGTGATGTCCCATTCTCCATCGCTGGTGGCACTGCGATCGGCACTGGTCGAGGAGAGCAACTCACTCCAGCGCTTGCGCGAGGGAGCTATTCCTGGGTCTTCGCACTCTCGAGCAACGGTCTCTCCACCCCTGCGGTCTACGGTGAGTGCGATCGACTACGAGAAGGCATGGAGATCTCCTCACCGCAGGTGAGCGAGTCACTGATGCATGCACTTCGTTCCGCTGATGCGAAGGCGCTTGGAAAGGCGCTACAGAACGACTTGCAACCTGCTGCGTGTTCGATCAGACCAGCGTTGCGATTGATTCTCGATGTTGGAATGGACTACGGGGCACTCGGTGGAATCGTCTCTGGCTCTGGACCGACCGTGGCATTCCTCGCTGAAGATGAGGATCATGCCCTTGATCTCGTGGTCGCCCTCACATCAAGTGGAGTGGTGGGCAATGTCGTGCGTGCGAGCGGACCTGTAGTCGGCGCGACGGTGATCGACCGATAAACTACAGGCTCCTCCATTGTGTAGTGGCTAGCACATGGGCCTTTGAAGCCCAGGGTCCTGGATCGATACCAGGTGGAGGAGCCACGTAAGTCGAACTCCCTTCACGAACGACATTTCTTTCGCTTCACTCTGAAGCAATAGAATGACACCGTGGATTTGGCGATCATCCTGGCGGCCGGAGAAGGCACCAGGATGAGATCAGCCCAAGCGAAGGTCCTCCACGAGATCGCAGGTCGCTCCCTCATTGGACACGTTCTTGCAGCACTCGATCATCTCTCCCCGAAACATCGAGCGGTCGTCGTCGGTGCGAAGCGTGAAGCAGTCGAGAGCCATCTCAACGAGATCGCACCGGATGCTCTCCTCGTCCATCAAGAGGTCCGCAATGGAACCGGTGCCGCGGCGCGCCTAGCACTCGAGGCCTTCGTCGCAAAACATGGAAGTACTGCATCGACCGTCATCATCATGGCTGGTGATACGCCGCTGCTTACTGGAGCATCACTCCGTTCGCTTCACTCACGTCATCTCGAGATGAAGGCGAAGGCAACTGTCCTTACCGCAGAAGTCTTCGATCCAACTGGTTACGGCCGGATCATCCGCGATGATCAGGGACGGATCTCTCGGATCGTGGAAGAGAAGGATTGCAAGGAGTTCGAGAAGGAGATCGATGAGATCAACTCCGGCGTCTATCTTTTCGACTTCGCCGCACTTCGTGGCGCACTCGCTGAGCTCTCATCGGACAATGCCCAGGGCGAGGAGTACCTGACCGACGTCATCTCGATCCTTCAGCGCAAGGGTGAGGTGGTCGCTGCCGAGTTGATCCCCGACGAGACCGAGATCATCGGCGTCAACGATCGCAGGCAGTTGGCGATAGCGACGAGTGTGATGCGAGAGCGGATCAACGACGCCTTGATGCTCAGTGGCGTCACCATCACCGACCCCCTCTCCACATGGATCGATGTGACGGTGGAGATCGCGCCCGATGTCACTTTGTTGCCGGGTACGCAATTGCTCGGCAAGACCATCGTCGAGACCGGTGCGACCATCGGACCACGCTCGACTCTGGTCGATTCCTCGGTCGGTCAGGATGCGCGCATCATCGAGTCCTATGTACGAGGCGCTGCGATCGGTTATCAGGTTCAAGTTGGACCGTTCAGTTTCTTGCGCGAAGGGACGGAACTTGCCACCGGATCCCGCATCGGCGCCTATGTAGAAGTGAAGAACTCGCTCGTGGGTGAGGGAAGCAAGGTCCCTCATCTCTCCTATGTCGGCGACGCGACGATCGGCAAGGAGACCAATATCGGAGCGGCGACGGTCTTCGTCAACTACGACGGCGTCGAGAAGCATCGCACTGAAGTCGGAGATCATGTTCGGATCGGTAGTGACACGATGTTGGTCGCGCCAGTGACGATCGGCGATGGCGCATACACTGCCGCTGGTTCCGTGTTCACCGAGGATGTCCCACCAGGTGCTATGGGCGTCGGAAGGTCGAGACAGAGCAACATCTTGGATTGGGTATTGCGACGAAGGCCTAATACCAAGTCGGCTGAAGCGGCTAGTAAGAGATCAAAGAGAGCGGAGAGCTAGCGATGAATGAGCTGCGGTTAGGTTCCGAGAAGAGGCTCCGTCTCTTCACTGGACGCGGTTACCCTGAACTCGCAGACGAGATCGCCAAGGAACTTGGAGTTCCGATCACTCCCACCTCTGCCTATGACTTCGCCAATGGTGAGATCTTCGTTCGTTTCGAGGAGAGCGTCCGAGGTTGTGATGCCTTCGTCATCCAGTCTCATGCTGCACCACTCAACAAACAGATCATGGAGCAATTGATCATGGTCGATGCCCTGAAGCGTGCATCGGCGAAGCGGATCACAGTCGTCGCACCCTTTTATGGTTATGCCCGACAGGACAAGAAGCATCGAGGTCGCGAACCGATCTCTGCTCGCTTGATGGCTGATCTCTTCAAGACCGCCGGAGCCGATCGCCTTATGACGGTGGATCTCCACACCGCACAGATCCAAGGATTCTTCGATGGACCGGTCGATCACCTCTTCGCGTTGCCACTCCTTACTAACTATGTCGGTTCACGAGTTGATCGCACCAAATTGACCATCGTCTCGCCCGACTCTGGCCGCGTTCGCGTCGCTGAACGTTGGAGCGATCTCCTAGGTGGTGCATCGATTGCATTCATCCATAAGACGCGCGATCCGAAGGTGCCGAACGAAGCGACGACGGGCAAGGTGGTCGGTGATGTGAAGGGTCAGACCTGCGTCGTCATCGACGACATGATCGACACCGCCGGCACGATCACCAAGGCGGTCGATGCGTTGATCGACGAGGGTGCATCCGAAGTGATCATCGCTGCCACTCACGCCGTCTTCTCTGGCCCTGCCGCAGATCGACTTAGAAGTTCGAAGGTGAGTGAGGTCGTGGTAACCAACACCTTGCCGATCTCGGATGCGAACCGATTCGATAAGTTGACCGTCCTCTCCATCGCACCTCTCGTGGCACGAGCCGTTCGCGAGGTCTTCGAAGATGGCTCTGTTACTAGTCTCTTCGATGGTCACTCCTAGGAACTGCCCGATTTTGTCTTTCTGAGCCCGCGCGGCTACTCTCTGCCGTCCAGGCGAGGGACCACATCGGTCCGTTATCGACAAGAGAAGGAAAGTCCTCATGGCAGAAATCTCCATCAAAGGCGCACGCCGCTCTGAATTCGGCAAAGGCGCATCACGAAGGATCCGTAAGGCAGGACAAGTACCTGCAGTGATCTACGGTCACGGAACCAATCCACTCCACATCTCACTTCCTGCCAAGGACGTCATGCAGGCGATCAAGACCTCGAACGTTCTTCTCGATATCGATATCGAAGGTCAGGTGGAATTGACGCTCCCGAAGTCGATCGTCCGTAACCCACTCAAGGGCTATCTCGAGCACATCGACCTCCTCCTCGTCCGTCGCGATGAGCGCGTCAGGGTCTTCGTTCCCGTCCATGCAACGGGTGAATACGACCGTGACGGCATCTTGGAGCACGTCCACAACTCGATCGAAGTGGAGTGCCTTGCTATCTCCATCCCACAATTCTTGGAACTCGACATCACCGGTCTTACCGCTGGAAATTCGAAGACTGCTGACGAAGTGAAGCTTCCTGATGGAGTCACATTGGTCTCTCCATCGGACATGACGGTCGTACATCTCTCCGTCCGCGCCGCCGTCGAGGAGACGCCGGTCGCTGCTCCTGCCGCAGAGGGCGAAGCAGCCGAGGCTGCTGCACCTGCCGCAGAAGGCGAAGCCGAGAAGAAGTAGTCGACGATGCAGACCGGATCCAAGCGATGGATCGTGGTCGGCCTTGGGAATCCTGGCGAGGAGTACCAATCAACGCGCCACAACATCGGCGCGATGGTGGTGGACCATCTCGCAAACTCCAATGGAGTGCGCTTCTCGCGACATAAGTCGCGCAACGATGTCGCAGATGTCAGGCTTCCTGATGGGTCGATCCTCGTCCTGGCAAAACCACATTCCTACATGAACACGCTAGGTAGCAATGTCCGCGCGCTCGCTGACTTCTACTCAGTCACCCCAGAGTGCGTCATCGCATGCCATGATGAATTGGATATCGACTTCGCGACGCTGAGATTGAAGTTGGGTGGCGGCGAGAACGGCCACAATGGCCTGAAGAGCATCACGGCATCGCTCGGCACTCCGGAGTATCACCGATTACGACTTGGGATCGGCCGCCCTCCCGGTCGTCAGGATCCAGCAGACTTCGTGCTTCGACGATTCTCTTCCACAGAGCGCGATCAATTGGATGAGTTCTTGGAACGCGCTAGCGATGCGCTGGTCTGCTTGGTGAGCGAGGGTCTCTCCAACGCGCAATCCCGATTCAACTCCTGATCTTCTCTTCAGCCGGTGTTTCGTAGCCCTGCCGCGATCCCATTGATGGTGAGGGAGAGCGCGCGTGAGATCTCATCCGACTTCTCCTCACGCATCTGAGCCAAGAGATCGATCTGCAAGAGATGGATCGGTGCCAGGTAGGAATCCCTTACCTTCAGCGTCTTCGCAAGGGTCGCTTGTCCTGCCAAGAGTCGGTCGGTGCCTAGGAGAAGGAGCAACTCACTCATCGTCTTCTCATACTCCGCGGAGATCTCATCGAAGAAGTGATGAAGCCTTGGTTCGACGAGACGATCCACATATCGACGCGCCATCGCGAGGTCGGTCTTTGCGATCGTCATCTCTACATTGGAGATAAATGAGGAGAAGAAGTGCCAATCGCGATGCATCTCGACCAAGAGCGAGTGTGAGCCAGCAAGGCGAGCGGCCTCGAGCCCACTTCCAACGCCAAACCAACCAGGGACGATCTGCCTCGATTGCGTCCAACCGAAGACCCATGGGATCGCGCGAAGCGAGCTAAGGCCTCGCTCGTTTGAGCGCCGCGAGGGACGAGATCCAAGGAAGAGTTGGCCGAGATGATCGACAGGGGTCGATTGATAGAAGTACTCAGGTAAGTCTGGGTGATCGATCAATGAGCGGTACTTCGCAAAGGCGGCCTCGCTCATCTGATCCATTGCGCTGTTCCAGCGATTCAATTCCTCTTCGCTCTGACGCGCCTTCCGATTGAGGACAGTCGCTTCTAGCGCACCTGCGATCAGAAGTTCCACATTCTCGCGCGCGAGTGCGGGATATGCGTACTTGTCACTGATCACTTCGCCTTGTTCGGTCAACTTGATCGCTCCGTCGACGCTGCCCCATGGAAGTGCGATCAAGGCATCATAGGTCGGCCCACCGCCGCGACCTACCGAACCGCCACGACCATGGAAGATGCGGAGTTGAATACCGTGGCGCTTGGCGACATCTCGCAGAGCACGTTGCGCTTGATGGATCTGCCACTGTGAGGTGGTGATGCCAGCATCTTTGTTCGAGTCAGAGTAACCGAGCATCACTTCCTGCAGATTGCCGCGTAGCTCGACGATCCTTCGATAGTTTGGCAATGCAAGGAGTCGTTCCAAGATCTCTCCTGCGTTACGCAACTCAGCGACGGTCTCGAGTAGTGGGACGAAACCGATCCGTGCCGATGAGCTATCTAGGTCGACGAGACCAGCCTCTCGCGCGATCACCGCAGCTCGGAGCACATCTCGCTCATCCTCGGTCATTGAGATGATGTAACTCTCGATTGCAGCGGGTTCGAAGGTGTCGAGAGATCGCTTGATCACTTCGAATGTCGCAAGAGTCTGGGTCGAGCGTTCGCTCAGTCTGCTTCGATCGACGGAGAGATGATTTCGCAGGAGGTGATCGAGATCAGTAGCAGTAAGTCTCTCGGGATCCTCGATGCCTGCCTCGGCCATGAAGAGTCGGAGCGCACCGGAGTGCTCTCGGATGTCGAGGATGGCATGGGTGAGGCCGAATGCCGAGATGGTCCGGATCGCTCGCTGCAGCGCACCCTTTGCGATCAACTCACCGCGATGCTCCATCAGGGATTCATGGATCATCATCAAGTCTTCAAGGAGCTCCTTTGTGGATGCGTAATCACGCCCTTCCTCATGCCCTCTCGATTCCGCATGACGTCTCTGAGTGAGCAAGAGTCGATGCCTGATGGCAGTCGCCTTGAGGCGATAAGGCTCCTCGACGTTGATCCTCCTAAAACGCGCTTCGATCTCAGGCAATCTCTCCAAGTCGCGAGCTACCGATTCCTTGACTCGATCACTGACGCCGACGAGGCGCTGTGAGACCGAGAGCGCCTGACGGATCTCATCGAGCGCTTCCAAGGTCACGCGGATCGCATGCCCCATCTGCAGGACGATCGCCTGTGCCGTCACCTTGTCGGTGACATGAGGGTTGCCATCTCGATCGCCACCGATCCAACTTCCGAATCGAAGTGGAGTGGAGGTGGGGGAGAGCTCTATTCCGATGGTTCGAAGTTCCCGAGTGAAGTCATCGAGTACGCCAGGGACGGTGCTCCTGAAGAGATCGTCGAGATAGTAGAGCGCATTGGTCGCCTCATCGATCGGCTCCGGCCTATCGAGTCGAAGCTCATCTGTCTGCCAGAGAAGATCGATCATCTCTGCCAAGCGTTCATCACGTCGATCTGAAGGCTCTTCCTCGAGGAGAGTGGAGACCGTCTTCAACTTGGAGAGCACCGAGCGTCGCGCCGCTTCCGTAGGGTGCGCGGTGAAGACCGGACGGATCTGTAGATGGGAGATCCACTCCTTCAGTTCGGTCTCAGTGAAGAGCGCCGCATCCAATCCTTCTTTGATTCGCGTCATCGCCCTAGAGATCCACTCGCCATGCGGCGAACGTGACCGATGTACTTGCTCTGCGACATTCGCCAGGTTGAAGTAGGTGGTGAATGCCCTTGCCAGCTGCATCTTCCTCTCGGTGGGAAGGTTCGAGATCAAGGAAGTGACGTCGAGATCGATCTCGCTCTCTCTCACTGCGAGTCGGACCTGCTCGACTAGATCGAGCAGTGATTGATCGCTCTGGCGGACCAGGGATTGACCGAGCAGGTCACCAAGGGTGCGAACATCTGCTCGCAACCGTGCTTCGTGATCGCTCATATAAACTCGACTCCGCTCCCTTGACTAGCGACCCCCGGGTCACACTCAAGTGGAGCTATTTGGCGTTGCTTCGGCGCTGAAGTAACTCTGGAGTTCTTCGCTCCTTCGAGTGGATGAAAGAAACGAATAGGGGAAGTCTAGATGGCAGCCGGTCTCTTGGCGCGCTTAGGTGTGAGCGATGTGCTCAATGATCGATCGATCGATCTCATCACTGCACCGACTCCACTGCTTCCATTCGCCCTGGCATCAAGGGCCGAAGCGGGATTTCTCACCGTCGTCACACACTCGACGCGAGTGCAGGGCGAAGTGAGTTCAGCGCTGAGACACTTGCTCGGATCTGATTCGGTCGCGGACTTCCCGGCGTGGGAGACGCTTCCGCATGAGCGCCTGAGTCCCCAAAGCGACACCCTTGCTCGACGAATCGAGACTCGTCACAGGTTGTTGAATCGAGATGAGCGTCTCAAGGTGATCGTCACCCAGGTACGAGCGCTCTTGCAGCCAGTGATCGCGATGGAAGATCGCCATCTATTGGACCTTTCCGTGGGTCTTGAAGCACCGTTGATGGAGATCACCTCTCGTCTGGTGGAGATGGCCTATCGGCGAGTCGATTTGGTGGAACGACGTGGTGATTTCGCGGTCCGTGGCGGATTGATCGATATCTTCCCTGCGACTTTCGAACATCCGATTCGTGTCGATCTCTTCGGCGATGAGATCGAATCTATCCGCCCTTTCTCCCTGAGCGATCAGCGATCCCTCACGGAGACGCTCTCAAAGATCCAACTCCTACCTTGTCGGGAACTTCTGATCACTGATCGAGTTCGAGAGCGTGCCGATCGCCTCGCCATGGAGTATCCAGAGTTATCTGAGATCGCAACTCGTATCGCCTCAGGCGCATATGTCGATGGCATGGAATCCCTAGCCCCATTGCTCGCTGACGAGATGGTTCCATTCCACTCGCTGCTGCCGCAACGAAGCGAACTGGTCGTGGTCGAGAGTGCACGCGTGCGCACCAGAGCAATCGAACTAGCGAAGACCGACGATGAATTCCTCACTGCAGCATGGTCAAGCGCCGCACATGGCGGCCAGACTCCGATAGATCTTCGTGAACGATTGCAGGCGGGAAGTTTCATGCCCTTCGAGGATGTCATCGAAGAGATGCGAGAGTGCTCACTCTGGGTGCGATCCTTCGATACCTACATCTCTGGTGACAACTCTGGTGACATCTCTAGTGAAGTAGTGCCATCTGACTATCTCGCCTGGCCCGCGAAAGCTGTCGATCCCTATCGTGGTGATACCGATGCGCTCATTCGTGACCTCAAGACCTGGATTAGTGAGGGATTCACTGTCATCATCGGTGCGCAGGGTGCAGGGTTGGTGAAACGTTATGAGGAGTTCATCTCAAACGAGCTGCCGACCCGGATCAAGGAATCCTTTGATCTTGCGGCTGCGAGCGATGAGGATCGTGGATTCGTCTATCTGACGAAGACGCCGCTTCCTTTTGGCTTCATCTCAGAAGAGCTACGAATCGCCTTCTTGACGGATAGAGACATCCAAGGTCGGGGGCGTAGTGGTGGCGACGGCGAAGGAGTGCGATTGCCATCCCGTCGCCGTAAGGCGATCGACCCGCTCTCGCTACAACATGGTGACTTCGTCGTGCATGAGCATCACGGCATCGGAAAGTTCATCGAACTGACCACTCGTACCTTTGCAGGGGGAGTCCGTGAGTATCTCGTCATCGAATATGCGCCTGCGAAGCGCGGACATCCTGGGGATCGGATCTTCGTCCCGACCGATGCGCTCGATCTCGTCACGAAGTACATCGGTGGTGAGAGACCGACTCTCAATCGCATCGGCGGCAGTGAGTGGATCAAGAGCAAGGCGCGTGCGAAGAAGGCCATCAAGGAGATCGCAGCCGAGTTGATCAAACTCTATGCAGCGCGGGTCAGTCTCCCTGGATTCGCATTCTCACCTGACTCTGCATGGCAACGTGAGTTAGAGGATGCATTCCCGTTCGTGGAGACTCCGGATCAACTCTCCACGATCGAGGATGTGAAACGCGATATGGAGTCGACGCGACCGATGGATCGCCTCGTCTGTGGCGATGTCGGTTATGGAAAGACTGAGATCGCAGTCCGTGCCGCATTCAAAGCAGTGCAAGATGGAAAGCAGGTCGCGATCTTGGTGCCGACTACGCTCTTGGTGCAGCAACACTTCGCCACCTTCTCGACCCGGTTCGCTGGATTCCCGGTCCGCCTGGCGGCACTCTCACGATTCAACACCGCGAGCGAGAGCAAGCGGATCGTCGAAGGTCTTGCGGCGGGAAGCGTCGATGTCGTGATCGGAACCCACCGCCTGCTCTCTAGTGATGTCATATTCAAGGACCTCGCACTCGTCATCATCGACGAAGAGCAGAGATTCGGTGTCGAACATAAGGAGAGTTTGAAGAGACTTCGCGCCTCGATCGATGTGCTAGCGATGAGCGCCACCCCGATCCCTAGAACCCTTGAGATGGCGATAACGGGGATCCGCGAGATGTCGACCATCACGACTCCGCCAGAGGAACGCCATCCGATCCTCACCTATGTCGGCGTCCATGATCCCCGTCAGATCCAGGCCGCGATCCATCGTGAACTCTTGCGAGACGGTCAGGTCTTCTACCTTCATAACCGTGTCGAGACTATCGATGATGCTGCGATACGACTTCGGGCGCTGGTGCCAGAGGCGCGGATCGCAGTCGCTCATGGTCAGATGAGTGAGAACCTCCTCGAGGAGGTGATCCTTGCTTTCTGGAATCGAGAGTTCGATGTACTCGTCGCAACCACGATCATCGAGAACGGGATCGATGTCGCCAATGCGAATACCTTGATCGTCGAGCGCGCAGATACCTTCGGTCTCTCCCAATTACATCAACTCAGAGGGAGAGTGGGGCGAGGAAGAGAGCGCGGTTATGCCTACTTCCTCTATGACGCGGATAAACCACTCAGTGAGGTGGCGCACGATCGACTCACCACGATCGCAACCAATACCGATCTTGGCGCTGGGATGCAGGTCGCACTCAAGGACTTGGAGATCCGTGGCGCGGGTAATCTTCTCGGTGGCGAACAGTCAGGACATATCGCCGATGTCGGATTCGACCTCTACATGAGGATGGTCGGCGAGACGGTTGCCGAGATGAAAGTCGCGCTTGCATCGCAAGGGTTTGTGGGCGACAACTTGACCGCTCACTCCCTAGAGAAGGAGTGCAAGGTAGAGATACCTGTCACGGCACACATCCCTACTTACTACATCGAGTCGGATCGGCTGAGACTCGACATCTACCGACGTCTCGCTGAATCACATCAAGAGAGCGAGATCGAAGAGATCATCGCAGAGCTCAAGGATCGCTTCGGTGAGATGCCCACTGAAGTCCGCCTGCTGATGGAAGTTGCACGCATCCGTAATCAAGCACGAGAACTTGAGATAACGGAATTGATCTGGCAAGGACAACATCTCAAAGTGGCCCCCATCACCCTGCCAGAGTCACGAGAATTGCGAATGAAGCGTTTGTACCCAGGGAGCATCTACAAGCGAGCGAGTCAGGCCTTGCTTATCGCACATCCACTAGGTGGATCAGTTGTGCCCCCAGGCAAGAGCTCACGTGACGAAGAACTCGGCGAAGTGGAAGAGGAGACGCTCGCTTGGGTGCGAGGAGCGCTCACAGCGCTCACATAGAATGTGCCTTCGGATCGATGTCATCGAATCACGGAATCGACAGAGACACTTAGATGAGAAGGTAGGAAGCAGATGAGAAGAGCCAAAGTGCGGTTGGTCCTCCTATTGGGATCGGCTCTCTTGCTTCTTTCCGGATGCGCCAAGATGGATGCGGCTGCGATCATCGGTGATGTCGAGATTCCCATAGCGACGGTTCAGACCAGCATCGAGGATGTGATGCGGGAGCGTGGCGAGGTCGACACTGCCGGCCTAGAGCTTCCGATCGAGGACTTCCTCGCGCGTTCGCAGATCCAGTTCCATATCTCGGTTGTCTTACTCGATGAGTTGGCAAAGGAGTTCGGTATCGAGATCACTCAGACTGCGATCGATGCCGAGTATCAATACATCATCGAACAACTTGGCGGCGAAGAGGGATTACCCGGCGCGCTCGTCGGTGCGAACATCGCTCGAGTCGATCTCGACAAGTACATCGTCGCCTCGAAGATCTATGAGCGAGTCGGCGAAGCGCTCCTTGCGCAAGGGATCTCGCGAGAGGACCTTGCAAGCGCGCAACAGTCACTCCTCGTGAAGAAGGCAGAGGAACTCTCTGTGACTCTCAATCCTCGATATGGCGTCTGGGATGCAGCGACCGCCACAGTCAAGCCCGGTGGCGACAGCAACGGCGCGGTCACAAGCCAAGAGTGATGAATTCCGATCCGCTCCATCATCTCCGTGAGGTGATGGATCGGCTCCGCTCTCCGGGTGGATGTCCATGGGATCGGGAACAAGACCACACCTCCCTCACTCGTTATCTACTCGAGGAGTCCTACGAGTTCATCGATGCGGTGGAACGAGGCGATCGTGATGAGATTGTCGAGGAACTTGGTGACCTTCTACTTCAGGTCTTCTTCCATGCACGGATCGGCGAAGAGCGAGAGTCCGACCCTTTCGACATAGATATCGTCGCAGAAGGTGTCGCAGCTAAGTTGGTGAGTCGACATCCACATGTATTCACTTCGGATCCATCACAGCAAGTGGATTCCAGCAGTGAGGTCTTGCGAAATTGGGAACGGATCAAGAACCAAGAGAAGTCTCGAGAGGACATCTTCGATGGAGTCCCGACCGGGCAGCCAGCACTCTCCCTTGCGACGAAGTATCTGCAGCGGGCGATGAAGAACTCGAAGGAGATGCCTACGGTCGAGACCAATAGTGATCTCGCATCACTAGCTGACGGAGAAATCGGTCAAGCGCTCTTGGCGATCATCCGAGTCGCGGTCGAGAAGGGGATCGATCCCGAGAGTGAGTTACGCAGGGCGACACTTCGATACGCCGAGAGCATCGATCGAAGGGTCGAGAGCGAGCGATAGAATTCACTCACCCAGGCAGTCATCGAAGATTCGTCCTTGGCAAAGCGATCCAAGATCTAGGGAGAGTTCACGTGGCGCTGATTGATGCGATTCTTGCTCGAGAGATCCTTGATTCTCGAGGTAATCCCACTGTCGAAGTGGAAGTCGTCCTCGAAGATGGCACCGCGGCTAGGGCTGCAGTCCCCAGTGGAGCATCAACGGGTGCGTTCGAGGCAGTCGAACTACGCGATGGCGGAGATCGTTATCTCGGTAAGGGTGTCTTGAAGGCAGTCGGCTTCGTCATGGATGAGATCGCTCCTGCGATCGAAGGACTCGATGCGCAAGATCAGCGCGAGATCGATACCGCGATGCTGGAGGTCGATGGCACTCCAAACAAGGGAAGGATCGGAGCCAACGCGATCCTTGGCGTCTCGCTTGCAGTAGCTAGAGCAGCCGCCGAAAGCGCAGATCTCTCCTTCTTCCGTTACATCGGAGGACCTACTGCATCCACCTTGCCGGTCCCGATGATGAATATCCTCAATGGTGGCGCACATGCAGATACGAATGTCGATATCCAGGAGTTCATGATCGCGCCGATCGGCGCAGATTCCTTCTCCGAGGCGCTTCGCGCCGGAGCTGAGATCTATCACAACCTCAAATCAGTGTTGAAGAGGCGATCCCTTGCTACATCGATCGGAGATGAAGGTGGCTTCGCTCCGAACCTTGAGAGCAATCGCGCCGCACTCGACCTCATCATCGAAGCGATCGAGAAAGCGGGCTACAAGCCAGGAAGTGAGATCGCTCTTGCGCTCGATGTAGCTGCGACCGAGTTCTTTGCTGACGGCAAGTACACCTTTGAAGGCAAGAGCAAGTCAGCGAGCGAGATGATCGCCTATTACAGCGAACTCCTCGCCTCCTATCCTCTAGTTTCTATAGAGGATCCACTGGCGGAGGATGACTGGGATGGTTGGCGCTCGATGACCGCCGATCTCGGTGGGCGAGTACAACTTGTGGGAGATGACCTCTTCGTCACCAATCCGACCCGTCTCGCGCGGGGGATCGAGAGCAAGACAGCGAATGCGCTCTTGGTGAAGGTCAATCAGATAGGTACGTTGACCGAGACTTTGGATGCAGTCTCGATGGCGCATCGCGCCGGATATGCGACGATGATGAGCCATCGAAGTGGTGAGACTGAGGATACGACGATCGCAGATCTCGCAGTCGGATGTGAGTCTGGGCAGATCAAGACGGGAGCCCCTGCGCGAAGCGAGCGCGTCGCAAAGTACAACCAGTTGTTACGTATCGAGTCGGAGTTGGGTGAGAACGCAAAGTACGCCGGCAAGGGCGCCTTCCCGCGCTTTGCTGGCAAGTAGTCCGACGAAGGGGTTCCATGGCAGGCGATGAGAGATCCTCTGCTCGTTTCGCCACGAGCGCTGATCCTCTTCACTGTCCTCTTCATCGTCGCACTGATGGTCGCACCACCGCTGCAGAATTACTTCGTGCAACGTGCACAGATAAGTTCCTTGCAGGGCGAGGTCAATCAGGCGCGCGCTGATCTTGAGGCAGCACAAGCAGAACTCGCACGTTGGCGCGATCCCGAGTACATCAAGTCTCAGGCCCGTGATCGTCTGCACTTCGTCATGCCCGGAGAGAGGCAATACATCGTCCTTGGGATCGATGATGAGAAGCGCGCCGGAGATGTGACGGCAGCGCCGGTGGCGGAGAACTTCCCGCTCGGTATCCCTTGGTATGCGCGCCTTCTCTCCTCCATCACCGCCGTCGGCGCTGGAAGTTAGAGATATCGATGATGAGCGAGAAGCCGTCTGTCTCAGACCTGGCTGCAATCGAGGAACAACTCGGCAGGACTCCTCGCGATGTCTATGCGATCGCACATCGCTGCCCTTGTGGTGCACCGGATGTGGTGGAGACCCCGCCACGCCTTAGCGATGGCACACCATTTCCGACCTATTACTACGCCACCTGTCCCCGTCTAACTGCTGCGATATCAACGTTGGAGGGAAGCGGCATGATGAACGAGATGAGTGAGCGATTGCAGCGCGATGCGACACTTGCTGGCGCCTATCGAGCAGCGCATGACGACTTCCTTGCAACTCGCGACGCCTGCGCATCGATACTTGAGCTTGATGTACCGGAAGTTTCGGGAATCTCGGCAGGCGGCATGCCAGATCGCGTCAAATGCCTTCACTCTTTGATCGCACACTCACTCGGTGCCGGAAGTGGCGTCAATCCGTTGGGGGATGAGGCGCTCGCTGCCTTACCGCCGTGGTGGGAAGGTGGATCCTGTCGTGGCTAGGGTGGCAGCGATCGACTGTGGCACCAACTCGATCCGACTCTTGATCGCTGATCTGACTCCTTCAGGGATGCGAGAGATCGTACGCGAGATGGAGATCGTCCGACTCGGTGAGGAAGTCGATGCGAGGAAGAGTTTCAAACCCGAGGCGATAGAGCGCACACTCTCAGCTGTCGCTCGCTATCGCGATGAGATGAGAAGACGCGGCGTGGAGAGGATCCGATTCTGCGCCACGAGTGCGACGCGTGATGCGAGCAATCGTGATCTCTTCATCGATGGAGTGATGGAGTTGATCGGCGTGAAACCAGAGGTGATTCCTGGGCTGGAAGAAGCAAGGCTTACATTCCTCGGGGCGACGGCAGGACTTCCTGCCGAGGATGGACCGTTCCTGGTCGTCGACATCGGTGGCGGTTCGACGGAGTTCGTCTTCGGTAATGCGCAGGTAGAGCACGCTGCGAGCGTTGACATCGGTTGTGTGAGGATGCATGAGAGACATCTACCGGGAAATCCTGTCGAGAAGGATGCGTTGAGAAGGGCGATCGAAGACATTGATGCTGCGATCGTACGCGCAGGAGCGGATGTTCCGATCCAAGATGCCAAGACCTTGATAGCGGTCGCAGGGACTGCAACGACCGTTGCCGCTGCCTCCCTTGGATTGAGCACTTACGATCGCGATGCGATCCACATGGCACGGATCCCTGCTGCTGAGGTGCATCGTGTCGCGTTGATGTTCCAGAATTCTTCACGCGAGCAGATCTCCTCTCTGGGCTATATGCATCCTGGTCGAGTCGATGTGATCACCGCAGGCTCCCTCGTTCTCTCTCGCGTCTTGCTTGCGACATCGGCAGATTCATTCATCGCATCAGAGACGGATATCCTCGATGGCATTGCGCTCTCACTCGCGGATTCCGATCGTGGCCATCAGGGATGAAGTACAGATCGCTCGCATCTTTGGATCGCGCACTAGTCAAGTGCGAGAAGTGCCCCCGACTCGTCTCCTGGCGTGAAGAAGTCGCCGAGGTCAAGCGGAAGGCTTTCAAGGATGAGCGTTACTGGGGCAAGCCTGTACCTGGTTTCGGAGTCGAAGAACCAAGGATCTTGATCGTGGGACTTGCTCCAGGTGCTCACGGTGCCAACCGGACCGGTCGCATCTTTACCGGCGATAGTTCAGGTGATTGGCTCTATCGATCACTTCACCGCAATGGTTTGGCATCGATTGCGACGAGTACAAGCCGTGATGATGGTCAGGAACTCTTCGGTACCAGGATCACCTGTGCAGTGCATTGCGCTCCTCCTGGAAACAAACCATCGACTACGGAGAGAGATGCATGTTCCTCATGGTTCATCGAGGAGTTGTCGCTCGCTTATGGGAGTTTGAAGGTGATCGTCGCTCTCGGCGCCTTCGCCTGGGAGTCGGTACTCAGGAGTATCCGGAGTGAATTCGAGGTGAATGAATTCATCGATTCCAAGGGCAGGATTGAGCGAAATCCCAGATTCAGCCATGGGGCTCAGTTCGAGTGGCGCGATGACGACGGGAATAGCAGAGTTCTCCTCGGGAGTTACCATCCCAGTCAACAGAACACCTTCACCGGGAAGTTGACCGAAGCCATGTTGGATCAGGTCTTTGAACGGGCGAGTAGATTTGCCCGCTAAGCCCCTGTAGCCCAATGGCAGAGGCAGACGACTTAAAATCGTCCAAGTGTGGGTTCGACCCCCACCGGGGGCACGGACTAGTAAGAGAACTAGCAAGAACTAGAGAGGGAGAACAATGAGAAGCTCGAATCCAGTCTTCAAGCGAGGTTATGCGGCGATGGATGTCCGCGACCTTGACTCTCGTACCGAGGTCGATGCGCTCGAGGAACAATTCGCAGCTCCAGCAGCATCATCCGTTCGTACCGGCAGGATGACGATGGAAGATGTCGTCACTCGCACCGGCATGCTCTTTGGAATCCTTTTGGTCACTGGCGCCTTCGCTTGGTATGCCAATCTCGAAGGGGGAGCGCTCCTCCTCGGCTTCGGTGGTGGCTTCGTCCTAGCGATGGTGATCTCCTTCAGCAAGAAGGTCCGCCCAGCGTTGATCATGCTCTACGCCGCGTTCCAAGGCCTCGCTCTCGGTGTGATCAGTCATATCTACGAGGTCCAGATGCCTGGCATCGTCAGTCAGGCCGTGATCGGAACTCTCTCAGCATTCGTCGGTGCGCTCTATGCCTATCGCAGCGGCAAGATCCGTGTGACGCCACGCTTCACTCGCATCTTGGTCACGGCGTTGATCGGTTATCTCGTCCTAGGACTCGTCAATATCGTCGCAGTCTTCGTCTTCAATGCCACCAGCATCTACTCACAAGGCATCTTGAGTATCGGCATTGCAAGCCTTGGCGTTGCGCTCGCATCCTTCTTCCTGATCCTCGATTTCGATCAGGCGTCGAAGATGGTCGCAGCTGGAGCTCCTGAGGTCGAGTCATGGCGTGCAGGTTTCGGTCTGATGGTCACGATCGTCTGGCTCTACCTCGAGGTCTTGCGACTGATCGCAATCCTTCGCCGCGACTAATCGTCTCGAGGATTGATTCGTACTTCTCCTGCCGGAGTTGTCCCGTTGCCTGGGATGCGCTTCGGCAGTGAGTAGACGAGAACGAAACTAACGAGAAATAGCGCAAGCGTCGCAAGGAAAGATGCTTGGAATGAGGCTTGGTCCTTGATGAGCCCGAGGACGATCGGACCGACCATCATCCCGGCATCTCCCGCCATCTGGAAGAAAGCGATCACTCGTCCACCGCGCCCCTTGATGACATCTCCGACGAGCGCTGCCGGTGCGCTGCCATAGAAGGCGCCGCCTAGTCCCATCAGTACCATCGCAAGTATGTAGAGCAGTGGATCGAAAGCGAAAGTCATCACGATCAACCCAAGCAGTATGAAGTAGGAACCGACGAGCAAGGCATATCGCCGTCCTCTGAAGTCGGTGATCCTCCCAGCGCGCAGTAGGAGCAAACCATTTGCGATTCCTGCCAAGGTGAATCCGAGGCCGAGGATGGATGCAGTAGCCCCCAACTCTTCAGTGACATAGAGCGGAACGATGGAGGAGCGAAGACCGAAGAGAACCCAACTACCCAAGAATGAGAGCGCGAGTGCGATGCGATAGTCGCTCACTCGCATCGCTTCACGGATACGCATCGGCGTACCGTCGACGACAGGCTTAGAGCTCTCATGACCAAGGCGATCCGGCGTCAGGCGAACGAGCGCGATTGTCGCTGCGACGAGCAAGGTCACCGTGTAGATGAAGAATGGCGCTCGGAGCGAGATCCCCATCAAGACGCCACCGAATACGGGACCGAAGATCGCTCCCATCAAGAAGCCGCCATTGAAGAGCGATTGCGCTCGACCGAGGTGCGTCTCGTCGACGGAGCGGAGCAAGAGGGATCCTGCGGCGACTGAGAACATCGCAGAGCCGAGACCGCCTGCTGTCCTAAAGATGAGAAGTTGGTTATAGCTCTGTGCGAGTGCGGTCATGAAGGTGAAGAGCGCGACCATCGCGAGTCCACTACCGAGGACGAGTCGCTCACCGAACCTCTCGACGAGGCGCCCAGCGAAGAGTCCAGAGACGAGACGTGCCACAGCGAAGGCGCTGACGACCAGACCGATCGCCGTCGCACTCGCTCCGAATGAGGAGGCGAAGATAGGGATCGCGGGGATGACGAGACTGAATCCGACGGCGACGAAGAATCCGACCGTCGTGAGCGCGGCGACAGCAGGGGGAAACCCTGCGAAAGGTGATTTGAGGGTCTTCACTTCTTAGCCTGCGGCCTCTTCATCACTCGATTGTCTGTCGATCAATGCTCTCGCGAAGTGGACGTTCACGAAGTCGAGTGGTCAATAGGAATCCGATCACGATCAACGGTAACGCGATCCAGAAGACGAGGGAGAAGGCGCGATCGAAACTTGTGAAGATCAGTTGTTGGATCTCCGCCGGCAATGTCGCGATGATTGCGGTGTTCTCGGTGACACCGAGGATCGCATCGGGTGCACTCCCAGCCGGGAGGTTACTCTCGATCTCGGAGACGAACCTGTTGGTCAGGACGGTACCGAAGATCGCAGTACCGAAGGATGCGCCGAGGCTTCGAAAGAAGGTATTTGAACTCGTCGCCACCCCCATATCGCGGTACTCGACATCGTTCTGGAGCGCAATCACGATGGTCTGCATCGACAGTCCGACTCCCATACCCATCAACATCGCATAGATTGCCAACTGCCAATAAGGCATCTCCTTGTTGATCGTTGTGAAGAGCCCCATGGCGATGATCAAGACCACCATTCCTGCTACCGGGAATCTCTTGTACTTGCCGGTCTTGGAGATCAAGCGCCCACTTGTCACCGCCATAGCGACGATACCGAGCATCATCGGAATGAGGCGGATCCCAGCCTCACTTGGTGTGTATTGGAGATTGACCTGCATATAGAGCGGAAGAAGGACGATGGCACCGAACATGCCTGCGCCGATGATGAATCCGATCGCTGAAGTGAGCGAGAAGGTGTGGTTCTTGAAGAGTCGCAGGGGAAGCAATGGCTCTTCGACCTTCGACTCCCACCAGATAAAGAGCGCGGTGAAGAGGATGGCGACTGCGCCGTAGGAGAGCGTGTAAGGGTGGAGCCAACCATCGACCGGTCCAGTCACAGAGATCGCAAGGAGGATGGCCGCTACGCCGATCACCATGAAGAGCGCACCGAGATAGTCGATCGCATGCTTGACGTTCGCTCGTGGGATGTGAAGGACGGAAGAAGTGACGAGGAGAGCGAGGATGCCGAATGGGATGTTGATGTAGAAGATCCAGCGCCATCCGGTGATTCCGAGGATCTCACCTTGGTCGGCGAAGAATCCACCGAGGAGAGGTCCTGCGACCGAGGAGATTCCCCAGACCGCACCGAAGAGACCCTGGTACTTGCCACGCTCTCGTGGCGAGACGATGTCGCCGATGATGATGAAGGAGAGTGCGAAGAGACCACCGGCACCGATCCCTTGGATCGCGCGGAAGAGGATCAACTGTGTCATCGAGGCGGCAGCGCCTGCAAGTAAGGAGCCGAGAAGGAAGGTTCCGATTGCGAAGAGGTAGACCGGTCGTCTTCCGTAGATATCCGAGATCTTGCCGTAGAGCGGAGTGACTGCGGTCGAGGTGAGGAGATAGGCGGTGACCACCCAGGTGTAATGCTCAAGACCATTGAAGTCTTCGACGATCGATTTGAGTGCGGTGGAGACGATGGTCTGGTCGAGTGCTGCGAGGAGGATGCCGGTCATTAGGCCCGACATGATGGTCATGATCTCTTTATGTGAGTGCTCTCGTGGTTCGTTCGTACGCGCGACGTTTTCGATTTTTCTGCCCTTCGGATAGAGTCCTTAGCCTACTCCTGCGAGTAGTCGAGCGAGTCTTCGTAACCCCTCGATCTCGAACCCGGTGACAAGTAAGGTGATGTGAATATCAGATGCCAAGTGTGATCGCAGAGAACTTGGTCAAGACCTATCTCACCAAGGGTCGAGCATCAAAGCGTGGCGAGAAGAATCAAGTCCGCGCACTCGATGGTCTCTCACTAGAAGTTGAAGAAGGCACAGTCCTCGGACTCTTGGGTCCTAACGGTGCTGGAAAGACGACCACGGTGCGAGTTCTCACCACACTGCTCACCCCCGATTCAGGTCGCGCAGAGGTCGCAGGAATCGATGTGATCAAGAATCCCAATGAAGTCCGCAAAGTGATCGGCCTCTCCGGACAATATGCGGCGGTCGATGAGACTCTCACCGGTTGGGATAACTTGGTGATGTTCGCACGATTACATCGTATCTCCGCAGAAGGAGCACGCAAACGTGCAGAGGAGTTGTTGGAGCAATTCTCATTGAGCGATGCGGCAAGACGTCCGATCAAGACATATTCGGGTGGTATGAGACGGCGCCTCGATCTTGCTGCCACATTGATAGTCCGTCCGAAAGTACTTTTCCTCGATGAGCCGACGACCGGACTTGATCCTCGCGGTCGCCAAGAGATGTGGTCCGTGATCAACTCGCTCGTCGATAGTGGTGTCACGCTCCTTCTGACTACGCAGTACCTGGAAGAGGCCGATCAATTGGCCGACCGGATCGCAGTGATCGACCATGGTCGAGTCATCGCCCAGGGAAGTGCCGATGAGCTCAAGCGTCAGATCGGTGGCGAGCGATTGGAGATCGTCGTCGAGAGAGAACATGTCGATGCCGTTCGCAAGATCGTCGAGAAGGTCGCAGGAACGGTGCTCGTCGATGAGGATCTCCGTCAGATCTCTGCTCCCGTCACTACCGGAACCAAGGCATTGATCGAAGCGGTGAAGGCGATGGATGATGCCGGGATCCACCCACTCGATCTCGGTCTCAAGCGCCCATCCCTGGATGATGTCTTCCTCTCGCTCACCGGCCATGTCGCAGAGGATGACTCCGAGAGTGAAGTGAAAGCGGATTCCCGCGCAGGGAAGGGGCGGCGATGAGTTCACCCATCAATGCGATCAATGACTCACTGATCATCATGAAGCGTCAACTCCTTCAGTTGGTGCGCATCCCTGAGGTATTGATCTTCTCCACCATCCAACCTGTGATGTTCGTCCTCCTCTTCCGCTATGTCTTCGGTGGCTCCATCTCGACAGGTCTTCCTGGTGTCGATTATGTCCAGCTCTTGATGCCTGGGATCTTCGTCCAGACCGTTGCATTCACACTCGCTGGAACCGCAGTTGGTCTGGCGCAGGATATGGAGAAGGGACTGATCGATCGATTCAGGTCACTTCCAATCTCACGCTCTGCGGTCGTCGTGGGGCGCGCTCTCGGGGATTCCGCTCTCAATGTCGTCGTCCTCGTCGTGATGGGTCTCGCTGGATTCCTCGTCGGATGGCGTCCGAGTTCCTCGATCCTCTCGATCATCGGAGGATTCCTCTTCCTTCTTCTCTTCGGTTTTGCGATGTCATGGATCGGTGTCCTCATCGGGCTCTCAGTCCGCGAAGCACGAGTGGCGAACTCACTCGTCTTCCTCACCGTCTTCCCGCTTACATTCCTCTCCAATGCCTTCGCGCCGACGACTGGGATGCCGAAGGCGCTCCAGTACTTCGCTGAGTGGAATCCGGTCTCGACGATGGTGGCGGCATGCCGCGAACTCTTCGGTCTGACCAATATCTTCGGCGTCACCGCGAACTCACTTCCAGCGCAAGAGCCGATCTTGATGTCATTTATCTACATGGTGCTCTTGATGGTGATCTTCATCCCGCTGAGCGTTGCGAAGTACAAGCGTTCGGCCTCACGCTAGATATCGAGCCTCAACTCTTAGGCGAAAGGCTCCGCCTCAAGGATCGCGACCTTGATCTGACGTCCATTCGGTGCGGTGTAGGTGACGGTATCGCCGATCTTCGCGCCCATGATCGCTGAGCCGAGTGGCGACTTCTCGCTGTAGACATCGATATCAGTGGTTGCGATCTCACGGGATCCAAGAAGGAACTTCATCTCATCGCCGCCGATATCGACCGTGACCTTCATTCCAAGACCGACGACACCTGATTCACTTGCAGGTGGAGTTCCAATGATCGCGTGCTCGAGCATGTGGCGCAATTGTCTGATTCGCGCTTCGATCTTGCCTTGCTCTTCACGAGCGGCGTGATAGCCACCGTTCTCCTTGAGATCACCTTCAGCACGTGCCGCTTCGATTCGCTTGACGATATCTGTGCGAGCGGGACCTTCAAGGTGAGCGAGTTCTGCAGCAAGACGGTCTGCTGCCTCTTGGGTCAACCAGGTCTGCGTCGGCTCTCGGCTCATAAGGGCGTAACTTACTGCAGGTCCCGATCGAGACTTAAAATTAGCGAGAGTCGCATCCGATCACATCGGCATTGACGGCGCGGATCCTGGTGGGAATGGTCCGGGTCTGACTCTGGCTGGAGGGCGCATCGTTGGCCTCGAACTCATCGGTGACCTCACCGACGACATTCTTCTCGAAGTCTCGTGCCACGAGTGTGCAGATGACTTCGAGCCCTGAGACGTTGCGCTCGAGAAGGTATGTGATCTCGATCTTGGTCGGATCGATCACCTTGAATGCGATCAGCTCATGTCGGATCGTCGGTTGTGAGTGATATCCCGCACTCCATAACAACCAAGGAATCCCGATCAGCGCAATGATCGCTGCTGGGATCTTCCAACGAGGAGAGTTGCGATGATGTTTGCCATACCTCGCGATCAAGTAGGCATCGCTCTCACTCACTCGTCGCTTCATCTCCGGCAGTTATACTCGCCTCACTATGGAGGAGACAAGTTATGACCCCGGTCTTGCCGGTTCGATCGTCTTCTCCTCGCTCACCGTCGCGGTGATCTTGCTGCTCATCTCCTTCTATCGGCGGTACAAGAGGCTGCAGCAACGACGTGACAATCAAGGAGAGTAGGACTCTGCAGGGGACTCTGATTCGAATAGGTCAGGGCCTCCTGGTACTGATTGTGGCGACGACCTTCTCGCTTCTTGCGCTCTGGCAGTGGGATCGAGCAGAAGGCCACCAAGAACTTGAAGCCGAGTTGAATCGCATCGCAACCTCAGCACCTGCCTCACTCCTTTCGATACATAGACCTCAGATCGCCCTCGATGGCGAGGATGCGAATCGAATGGTCACGACATCTGGGCGCTATCTGGATGGATACCTTGCCAAGGGGCAAGAGGAGGGCGATTACGAAATCGCACTCCTTGAGGTGAAGGAGAGCGCACCGAGAGCTGCGATCCTTGTCGCTCGTGAGATCCTCGAGGCTTCGGTGACGAGTGTTCCGATAGATCGGGAAGTCGAACTCTTGGCGCGACTCTTGCCGAGTCAACGTGAGGATCGAGATCCTGACTCCCGAATCAGCGGGGAGGGGCTTGCTCGGATCGATAGCGCACTCTTGGTGGAACGGTTACAGGACCAGAGCCTTGCTCTCTACGACGGCTACCTTCTACTGCAGAGCGAGAAGATCGATGGTGTGGAGAGCGATCTCAATCTCATCCCAGACTCGATCGCAGAGCCCACCATCCCTGGGTACTACTGGCAACACCTCTCCTATGTCGTGATCTGGTCCTTGATGGCCGTGCTCACCCTCTATCTCCCGTTCTATCAACGGAAGAGAAATAGACTCGTCTCATGAATGGTGTGACGAAGAGATTTCGCTTCATGGCAGTGCTTGCCGGGATCATGTCGCTCTTGCTCTGGTTCGTCGAGTTGCCGGTCGTCTATCTCCTCGACGCTCCTGAACTCGAGGCGAAGGTGAAGTGGATCCCTTACGCCCATGGCTACATCTACGCCTTCTATGTCTTGACTGCGATCCACTACGCGGCGCGGTCACGATGGAGCGTGCCACGGATGTTGGCGCTGATCCTCGCTGGAACCTTGCCAGTCGCCTCCTTCATCGCCGAGCGCAGGATCGCCAAGAGCGCATAGCTGGCCCAGTACTTCACCACTTCTTCACCCTGCGGTAGAGGTCGATTCGGCGTGGCATCCGTCACCTGGCTTTGATCTCTTTTATCTTTTCCCTGTGATCGGCCAGGTCGCTTCGATCTGTACATCGCGAGGGAGACTTTGACAACACAATCTCGCATCACCTACATCCTTGATACAAGTGTGCTCTTGGCCGACCCTGGTGCCATCTATCGATTCGCTGAACATCGCGTAGTGATCCCCATCGCCGTCATCGGTGAGTTGGAGAGCAAGCGTGACCATCCTGAATTGGGCTACTTCGCCCGTACCGCGCTCCGCTCGCTCGATGATTTGAGGATCCGACATGGACGACTCGATGAGGCGCTCGCACTCAACGATCTCGGCGGCACTCTCTCGGTAGAGCTCAATCACGCTGACCCAGCGACTTTGCCTAGCGGACTCAGCCGTGATGGAACGAACGATTCCAGGATCCTCGCGGTCGCACGGAATCTCGCAAATGAAGGTCAACGTGTAGTTCTGGTGAGTAAGGATCTGCCACTTCGAGTCAAAGCATCCTCTGTCGGCGTAGAGGCTGAGGAGTATCGAGCCGAGTTGGCACCGAGTTCTGGGTGGACCGGGATGGAGGAGATCAGCGTCGCTGGTTCGCTGATCGATGCGCTCTACAAAGAGGAGAAGGTCAGTTGCGACGAGGTGCGAGATCTCCCTTGCCATACCGGTGTCGTCCTTCACTCCGAGAAGGGATCAGCCCTCGCTCGCGTCACCGCAGATAAGAGATTGACCTTGGTCCGCGGCGATCGAAACGCATTTGGACTCCACGGCCGAAGCGCCGAGCAGCGGGTCGCACTCGACCTCCTTCTCGACAACGAGGTAGGGATCGTCTCTCTCGGGGGTAGGGCTGGGACTGGTAAGTCGGCGCTCGCCCTCTCTGCAGGTCTCGAAGCAGTGATGGAACGAGGGCTGCACAAGAAGGTCGTGGTCTTCCGGCCGCTCTATCCCGTCGGCGGACAGGAGCTCGGTTACCTCCCTGGAAGCGAAGGGGAGAAGATGTCGCCCTGGGCGCAGGCGGTCTTCGACACCTTGGGCGCCTTAGTCACACCACATGTGATCGAAGAGATCATGGACCGTGGGTTGATAGAGGTCCTTCCACTTACCCATATCCGAGGGCGCTCTCTTCATGATGCCTTCGTCATCGTCGATGAGGCCCAATCTCTCGAGCGCGGCGTTCTCTTGACCGTCCTCTCCCGGATTGGCCAGGGCTCTCGGGTAGTTCTCACCCATGATGTCGCCCAGCGGGACAATCTCCGGGTCGGTCGCCACGACGGTGTGGTTGCGGTGGTGGAGTCCCTCAAGGGCCATCCGCTCTTCGCCCACATCACCTTGACTAGGAGTGAGCGCTCACCGATCGCTGCTCTCGTGACTGAGATGCTCGAGGACCCGATCCAGAGGGCGATTTGACCCCTCGCTAAATCCCACAGCGACAAATCGGGCTTTTTGGACTTCTACCTTTCTGACCTGCGGTTTTCTTTCCTCACAGGAACTTCCTACCAAATTTCATCCCCAGCTTTGCCCTGTTGGGTTTGCGATGACCCATCACCTAAGTCACCCTAAAGCCCTTCCCGTTGACTGATTTCCTTGGTTTGGGACCTGGATCGAGATCCTGGCTCTGAGTTCAAGGCGTTGCGTCGCGGGGTGAATTACACCAGTGAGATTCGCTGGTGGCACGAGTGGTGAGAGCCGAAGAGAGGAGAGAGTGGTCATGCCTTTTCGACATCGTCGACCTGCCGTCCTTGCTGCTTTCGTCCTCCTCTTCCTTCACGGGACCGAGCCTTCCTACGCATCGGTGACGATGCGAGTCGGAGTCGACCTCTACCTCGAAGCCTCCGATCGAAGTCCGTCCGCTGATCCAAGATTGACCGCACCAGAACTGACCTTGCCGGCCCTGATGGCCTACGTCGATTCCAAGGCCGGGGTCAAGTCCACCGATCTCCAAGCGGTCTCACTTCTAGCCCGAGAGATCTTCAAGGCGAAGAGCCCCAAGGGCGCGCGAGCTGCCGCCAAGGAGATGGCGAAGGAGCGCTACGGCTGGGGCAGTTACCAGTTCGGATGCCTCAACACGCTTTGGACCAAAGAGAGCAATTGGAATTTCCGGGCCCGCAATCCTCGCACCGGTGCTTATGGGATCCCGCAAGCCCTTCCGGCGGCGAAGATGGTGATCCGCGGTGAGGATTGGCGCACCAATCCATTGACCCAGATCTCGTGGGGTCTGCATTACATCGATGTTCGTTACGAGACGCCATGTAAGGCGCTTCGTAAGTTCCAGCGCTCGC
>JACCDG011254859.1_pt1 | contig 36655 bp, 44 predicted proteins | sample 7442471 | NCBI WGS metagenome assembly JACCDG01 (sample SAMN15323444, study PRJNA562643) | freshwater metagenome | isolation source: river surface water | place: USA:Blue River Watershed | collected 2017-08-17 | reverse complement strand
TGTGCTTTGTACTTATCCAAAGATGCTTGCATTTCTGCTTGGTCTATTAGCAATCCTTGTTCTGCTTCTTTTTGTATCTGAGTTTGTTGATCTGCATTGAATGTTGATCTACCAAATCAAGAGAATGATGTTGCTGATTGCCCAGCTTGTTTTGTCCTTTCTGCTGCAGCAAGTGTTTCTTGTTTTCTTTGTTCATAGTATCTACGAATCCTTTCTTCTTCTGATGTATAAAGTCTATTTGCCTGAGCTTCAAGTGCTATTCTTCTTGCTTCTTTGTCTGCTGTTGTTTGATCTATCATAGCTTTTGTAGGATCTACAACATCTTGAGGTTTGTTCATCTCTTCTAGTTTTCTTTGGAAGTTTCTTGCTATCAATTGATCTTGTGTTGAGAGTGGTTGCCCTTGTGAAGCTAACACAGTTGCATGATCTAACCAGTTCTGAATATCTGTTTTAGAATAGTTGTTATATTTATCGTAGATACTAGGGTCATATTGCACAGTTGCTGGAGGCGTTACTACAGGTTTAGGTACTCATATTTCTCTCACAGGGTTTTGTGCTGTTGCTACTGTTGGCTTAGGTGTTCAATAGATGTTTTCTTGTAACTGAACATTACTCGTAGGCTGTGTAATAGGGTTTGAAACTTTTACCTGTGGTGTAGGCTGTGTGACAGCTTGTGTAGGAACAACAGGATTTGTGTTTGCAGGGACTCCACCAAAGATAATATCGTTATTGGTTCACTTTGTCTTTGTTGGTGCTACAGGAATAGGCGTAGGTGTTACGCCTACCCTCTGTTGTGCAATGTTGTTAATCATAGTTTTGAGTTTTGTAGCCATCGTATTATTGAGAAATAAACTAAGAAATATGAACTGTGTAATTTATAGCATGTGTAGCTCATGTGTATAATTCGGACCAAGCAATTTCGAATTGAGATGATGTTACATTTTGTACTATTCAACAGAGTGAGTTATTATTGCTTATCCCGCCATTTCATGCTCTAGTATACACGCTATAATTCTGTATTGTACTACTCCATACAGTGCCATCATATATAATTGCTGTGCATCTGTTGTTAGTGCCATCCCAAACTCATTCAGATTGAGTAATATTATTTGCGGAAACTCAAGAAGAGTTATAAAACGGTCACTTTGCACTAATTCTTATTGATTGAGGTACTTTACCTAGACTATGAGTGATTGTTTGTGTTCCTGTTGTAGATCTTGTGAAGTTCTGCACTTCTGTTTTGTTGTGGAGTTTCACTCATTCAGCAGTAACTGCTCTTTCTGTATCAGATCAAGCAAGTGCCTCAGCAGTTGTTGCAAGTTCTACTATTCATTTGTTTGCTGTTGTTGCAAAATCTTCATTTTGGATGATAAAGTTAGTCCCATCAAATATAAGTTGATAAACTCATCATGCTCTGATTATTCAGTTTTGTGGGTCGTTTCAGTCTTTGGTTTTTATGCTTTTAGCTCATAAACCATTCAAATTCAAAGCGCAAGCTCATGTGTTTACTGTAGTAAACTTTATATTCACCATCATTTTATCTGTATATGCTGTGATTGCTGGACTAAGAGTTGCATCATAAGCATCATCTACATCGCTTGAATTAGCACTAATATAGCTACCAGCTTGGATTGTATTGATGTTGCTATTGATAGTATTATTGATTGCTGCTATAGATGCTGTATTTGTAGCAATATTTGTTGCGTTGTCATTGATAGCTGTTTTGATATCTTCCCAAAAAGCATAATTAGATGATATAATAACCTCAGTACCGATTGCGTGAGTAAATGTGCTATAGTTTGTTCCAGCTCATTTCTTTACTGTTGTAGAGGAAACCGTAAAAGTCTTTCCTATTGTATCAAATCAACTAAGTTTTACTATCTGTTGATTAGATGTCTTTGGTGCAATAACTAGATATGTAAAAACTCCACTAGGTCGTGTTATGTTTGGTACATCATCAACATAGATTGTTGTGCCTGTACCGTTGTAACTCTGGTCTAATGTTGCTTTGAATCAATCAGCGAGAGGATAGGTTGTAAGTTGGCTCATTATATGATATCATTATAATAAAACATTTCTTTTGGCTGTCAGTTTACATCTATTCTTAGTTTTTCGAGTTGTCGTTGTACTCAAACAGATGATAGATTGACGGATATGGTAGAAAAACGAATAAACAAAGGTATTTTCACATTGAATTTATATAATTGTGTTGAGCTTTGTCCAGAGTTAGTAAATCAAAGTGTCTCTTCAGAAAGTACATCTTCGGATAATGCAAGTGATTCAATTGTTATATACGCAGTATAATCTAAATTGCTATTTGTAACCTCTCCTGTAGCTTCTATATTCCCGTTTGCTTTGATCTTGATTGTAAGAGGTTTCCCAATTTGTTTCCATCCTGTAATGTCTACAAAGTTTGAAGTCTTTAGCTGGGATGGATCTCAGAAATCAAACTCTTTTGTTTCTAGTTCTGCTACTATATCCGCATCATTATCAGTGTATCCATATTCCATTCTATAAAGTTGTTTGCCACTTGCGAATAAACGAAGTGTTTCAGGTGTTGCTGTTATGTAGTCGCAATAATCATATATTCAAGGATAGTTGTATTGTGTTCGTGCGTTGAGTGTGGTATTGTATATAAGGTGAGTATCTGGAATGTTGTCGTTGTCTGTATCTAGTGAGAAATAGTAGTTGTTTATTGGCTTGATATAGTAGCCACATTGAGCGTTATAGTCGTTGGGGTTTATATCCTCCACAATCTCCCTAACTTTCTCACTTAGTGGCTTTGTTTCTATTCATCATTCGTATTGTTTTGCTCTTAATGCATCAATTCATCTCTCATTAAAGTAGAGAAGATCATTATTTACATTCTGTATACATCTGTCGGAATAGATACCACTTTGTACATCTATTGCCTGTGATGATGTGTTTGTGACATCCACGGCGTATATCTTGTGGCTCTTCCCTACAAGGATCTGTCTTGTGTATTCTACAATACCGTTTATCCTTCACGCTTCATCTCATCCAATAACTACAACATTCGTATTGATTGTATTTCAGTTCGCAGGTGCTGCGTTGGTATAATAGAGTGTAGAAGGGTTGCTATCGTCTCATGCTCCAAATATTCTATCTTGGAGATATGCGAGGTATCTTACTTTAGGCATTGATGCATACTCCGTATAAGTCGTTCCGTCATAGCTTGCATATTTATCCACACCGTTACACATATAAACAACATTCTTATATACACAAAAATCCCATCTTACACGCTGGGTCGGTTTGAGTGTTTCGTATTCTGTTAATCAGGTCTTGATTGTTGTCCAGCTATTACCAGTCTCATCATACTTATACATCTTAGTCCCTGCACATACTAGGAGCATGGTAGCACCTGTGTCATCTCTCTGAAAGAAGAAAGTAGAATTGATAGTGTCATCTAGTGCTGGGGCGAACTCTGCATATCATCTTCTTGTTTCTATCTTTTTAGCGTTGTTGTAGAATACATTCTTAGCAATAGTAAAACTGCTGTCAGAAATCTCTGTGCTTTGGGTTAGGTCTAGTCATCAGGTGAAGTTGTTGAAGGATTTTATCATAATATGACATAAAAAATATTTTAATAAATTATGATGCTTCATATGTTCAATTGAATACAATCCAGTCAGTATTAGTTATGTCAGACCATTGTAACCAAGCTACATTAAATGATTTTTTGAACTTAATTGCTGTAGAGTCTATTTCTGCATCGGCACGACTACCTGTAGATGGGTTAGCAGCATTAGGTACACAGTATCAATTTATAGGTAAATATATACTATTATTTGGTAATACTGGTAAACTTACAGCAACATCTCAAGATAATGTATTCTTATTTGTAATTTGTAATTTAACTGCTACGAATACGGTTTTTCATATCTGCTTATATTTGCCAATTGATACTGAAACTGTTCAAGATCATGAACTTCAAGATACTGTTGGAGAGTAACTAGTCCATGCCCCTGTTCGGTTTTGTGACTGAACTATCAAATTTCATCCACTTCCAGGTTGAAGATTTATATTTCAATTAGTAAACTCGTTCACTATATCCAAGCTTGTAAGTCACGATCAAGCGAATCATATATAAGCCTTCCTTACAAGATTTACAAGCAGTTCGTAATATACATGATCGAATCAGTTAACTTTCATGTTCCCACCGCTCGTATTATTCCCATATCAGAACTTTCATGACTTAAGAAATGTCTTTATTGCGTCTATATCCTGATCTGTTAGTTTATCAACATAATCCACTAGTAACTGTGCAATAGTAGCATCCTTAGGAGCACCACCATCACTCGTATCAGAAAAAAGAATCCTGTCATCTGATGCAGGTATAGCATTTGTAGTTTCAGAAGAGAACTTTTTGGTCGTGATTGTTCTTGTAGACATTATTATTCACTAGGAGTAAAAGCGTTGATCTTTTCTTCAATCCAAGCAACATTGTTCTTATATGCTGGTGATAGTTGTTTCCCATAGAGTTCTACATATTTATCTTGGATAGTTTCTAGGTAAGTTTTTTCTTCTTCTTTTACAACAGGTTTTCATCCATCAAAAGGTTCTCCAGAAAGTTTTGTATATAAATCTCTCCAGTTCTCTTTTGTTTCGTCTATAATGGTAGGCACACCATTCAATAATCAGTACATCATAAGTTTTATATATAGAAAGTAAAATTTGTCACATATTATAAATAGTTGCTATTCCGTATACCTCGGAAATTTCCTTGCCTTATTTTTATCATTTGTTTATTTAACGCCATTTATTAACTATTGACTTCTTGAGTATCAAAACGTCAAATTCTCATCCTTAACTAATTGCATTCTTGCTTTGAGCATACTCTTTGTGTATTCGTTCTCATACATTGTTGCTTGATCTAAGAGCATTGTTTGCTTGAATAGTAACGAACTAGCGAGAAAAGCAATAGTAGTATCTAGGAATGAGGGAGTGTATAATGCTTGTGTGTCGCTTACATCTGGGAATAGTCCGCTATATGTTACCGTTATTGTATCAGCTGTGTCAGGTCTAGGATAGAGTCCTACTTGCCCGTTGGTAATATAGTAATGGGTAGGTTGCCCTGTTGGTACTAATGGAGATGTTGTTGTTGAGCTTCCTAGTACTGTAAGAAAGTTTCCATTGTCATCTAATAAGTACGCTCAAGTATCATCAAGCAAATATTCATAGCTAGTGACTGTTTGAGTGCCTGTTTCTTGGCTTGTTTTAGTAGCTACTGTCTCTCTACGTGTTCTTTGTAGTACATTGCTTCAGTACTTTACCACCTGCACAAAGTTTGTGTCTGTAGAGAGTGGATATAATCAAACTCAAACGATTCAGTTGATGTTTGTTTCGTAGTCTGCATCTAGCATACCATATACATCTTGTTGTACTCTCTGGTATGCTTGGTTAATTGCTCTGTCTACTATTGCTTGTGGTCGTACGCGAAAATTAGGATCTCTTAAGATGTCGAGTGATACAAGGTTGCGTATGTCTGCGATTGAGCTCATTTTCGTTTGATAAAAAAATACTACATGGATAGTAGTATTATTGCCATTATTAGTCAAGATTATTTGTTTCTTCGGTTTGTATCTATCCCGAGAAGCATCTTGAGTGTGTCCTTGTTTATAGGGTATTTTGCAAGTATTGCATTGAATGTTTCTCTTTTATCTGTGCTTGCTATCCATTCCTCCCTCATAAGCATTATCTCCACCTCTGTATATTTTGCGAGGTAGCTATTAGCTCTTGATCTCCTCTCAATACAACTTGCTACCCATGATCGAAAGTGCTGAATACTTGCAAGCCTTGTTGGCTTGTCTTCTTTATTCCATAATTGTATAAACTCTAGGAGTTTCTCTTGGGTTATTTGGTAGTCTTTGAGATCTTGCATTTATTTTTTAGTAACTAAAGCGAGGAGTTGCTCATCTGTAAGTCATCAAAAGTCTACTTTTACAATATTTGTATTCTCTGATTTATCAGTAAACAATTTGTGATACTTACCTAGTTTTTCCAATGCACTATTAGCTCATGCACTATCGAATGTTCGTACTCATTGCATTACTCAGTTTTCATCTTCTTCGGTTACTTGTTCCATATCTTTCAGTTCTTTGTTATATCTCATTACAGGTTTCTTTTGCATACATCTCTCAGTTAGTTCGACCAAGCATTGTATCACTCGGTCGCCGTCTTTCTCTACCTTTGAGAACTTTTTTTTCAGTTCTTTCGCTACTTCTTCTACTATGTCAAGTTTGGTTAGGTTTTCACTTCATATTGTTCTTGCTGTTTTCTCGCTATATCAAGCCCTTATAGCTGCTTGTGCTGAATTAAGATCTTTACAATACTCTAGTACAAAGAGTTTCTCTCTATCTGTGAGACCTGTTACTTTGTCTTTTTTAGCCATAGCATCTTACTCAATAATAATAAAACGACTCGGATCATAGTATCCTTTTCCTACTCTCCATACCTCAGTACCGTGTCTAGTAGTCTTTATTTCTTCTACAGTATAACGCTCTCAAGCTTTTATGCAAGAGCAAGTTCATGTTTTCCGTTTGCTTTTTCCCATTCCCTCGTAATAGAAGTCGTTGTCATCAACGCATTCTACCATAAAGGGAATGTTTGCTTCTTTGAGTGTTTCTAGTTTTTTTTGATAGTCCTCTAGTTCTTTAACCGTACGGAGTTTGAGTTGTTCTTTGAAGGTCATTTATTAAATATATAAAACAAAAATCTTGCTATCTACTGTTGTTGTCTTACTGGTGTTTGTTTTAATTTCTCAAGTTCTGCTTTAGTGAGTAATTGATCTGCTCTACTCAGTAGCCCACTCGCTAGATCCTTTTTTGCTTGTTCTGTTTTTTCTTGGTTTTCCGATACTCACTGAGTAAAAGGTATTTCTAATTGTACTGATCTATTGAAATTGAATTCTAGTTGTTTTGACATAAGAAAGTGTTAGAAACTAAAGGCAATTATCGCAATATCAACTTGGATTTTTCGTAAGTCTACCACATCATAGACATCATGATTCTCTCATGCTTCTCTCCATCATTTTTTTTTCTTCGTTTGGCATCCCTCTAAGATCGTTCTCTCTCCTCAATAGTGATAGCGTAGTTCATTGTATAGCTTTTTTAAGATCTAAGTTTCTTATTCATCATATAGGTTGCGATGATTCCCATGGTGTTTTTTCCATTACTGATTAGAAGAAGTAAAACGGTTGTACTTAGGATTGTCGTGGTATTGCTCGAATACTTGCTTTATAGTGTTTGTAGTTGATCTATTGAATTTCTCACGCATGCTTTCCTCTCATAGATATTTTTCTTCGTCTCAATAATTTATAATTACAGTATTAGGAATTCATTTTTCTTTTGCTTGTTGTCTGACTTGTTCTTCTTCCTCAGGTGGGACATATTCTTCATGTGTCACAAATATATCAGGTGCTAAGAACTGTACTATTCATGCTGGGCGGCTTGCGTTGTTTTGTTCGTCTAATCACTCAAATTCAATATAACATCTATCTGTAGCTTTCATGTTTTCAAAGATATATTTCCTTTCTTGTTCTTTGAATATATTTTCCTTGTTCTTGCGTTCTATTGTCCTTGTGTCTGTCTCTACTCAAACAAGAAGTTTGAAAGGAGTGTGTGGGATCTCTTTTCTCAACTTGGCTCTTATAGTGTTCATGTATGCTATGTGAGCAGAATGCGTAAGATCTCAACTAAGATGCACTACAGCAACAATATATCAATCTTCTTTTTGTTTCTCTATTCGTTCTTTTGTGTCTTGTAACTCGTTTAGTAGTTGGTCGGATATATCGCTACCAATAGAAGTTTTTAGTATTTCATTGTTGCGTAGTAGGTGTTCCATCTATATAGGATAAGTAAAAGTGTTTGGTTCTTCTAGTTCTAAGATAAAATGAATATGACTTAACTCAGGGATACTCTTATGCTTTTTGGCTGCTTCTTGCATAGCATATCATTCTTGCATGTAATAGCGTATAATGTATCAAAGTTCCCAGTTTTCTAATTTATCTGTATAAAATATGCAGATATGTTTTGTATTTACTTTTTTATTCCCCCTCATGTCATAGCATTGTTCAGGCAAGAATTCTCTTTTTGCGTATCACTGTGTTTGTAGCTCATGTTGCATTTCCTTTATATACTCCTCTTTTGTTTTATCAAATTTCTGTATATAGCTTCTGTAATAAGACATTATAAATTCTCTACGCTATGAGATAAAAGACTTTTATATTTTTCTACCATTTTATTTAATACCATGTTTGTCTGTACTATGTTTCGATTGTCTTTTACTATTTGTATGTTGCATTGCATCTGGTGTAGTAGCTGTGATTTGAGTTCTTTTTTTGACATATTACGGTATTCACGAGGGAGTTTTTTCATTATTTGAATTTTACAAAAATAAAGCTATTCGAGTTTCGCTAGTTCTTCTTTTCGGTACTCATATATCTCTTTCTGTTCCTGTTCGTTTGGCTTTTTAGATCATCACAATTTCCAATCCATATAAATATCATTTAATCTTTCTACATCTATGCCATCTTGTTTTAGATAATACTCAAATTCTGTTGGTCTTCCATTTCCTGTAGTTTTAGAATTACAACATCGGAATCCTTGAGGGCGACAATTATCTTCACACCATCTTAATGGTCGGCACGCTCTAGTTTTTCGATGTCAATTACCATCTGCTTTTCAGTTACAAGTGTAACATTTAGGTCAATACTTCTTTCTTATGTATAGAGAGAATACTTGATCTGCTTTTGTTACTCGTGGTTCTTTCTTCTTCTTTACTACGAGTGGTGGTTTTCATTTCTCTTTCCTCACTATATTTTTATATTGATCTTCTTTTCGTTTATCTAATCTTTTTAACTTTGCTTGATACTGTTTTTCGCTTTTGCTTCGGTGTGTCTCTTTCAAAAGTTCGGACTTTTCTTCTTGTGCTTTTCTTCGTTTATTTAATGTTTGTAGTTTATTTCTGTATGATGTTTCTATTTTTGAGTTCATAGTATAATCAATAAAGTAAACCAACTCCCCTCCTATAGTCTTGCTCTATAGGTGACTTGTTCTAGGAATCTCCGTTGCTTAGATTCATTCAAGCTTCGTGGTGCGGTCTTTCGATCCCGTCTGAGTTTTTGCTTTCTCGATACTTTCTTTGATTGTCTCTCTTTATCTCTTCTGGTGTTCTTGGGTCTGGTTCTCTTGCACAGGTTCTACTTCCTGGAAATCTAAAGTAACTTTTCATATTATTCATATCAAAAAAGAGAAAATAAATTATAATACTTATCAAATTATATCCATTATTATTTATTTATACTAGGTTGGATTTGAACCAACGATTAACTGCGAAATATACTTTTTACTATGGGGTTACCGTTAATGATGCTCCGTTCAGTGTATATTGCTTCCTACCTCCCAAACGGGCGGTAGATACTTAGACCACTTGTGCACTAGTATGTTATTTGATAGCCTTACCCTGCACTTACTATCTTGATTGTACCGTAACTGAACACAATATACGAGCATGAAACTATAATAAAATAGTATATGCATACAAGGCATATCAAACAATCACCCGCTGTTTTTTTAATTTTTGATTAGTTTTGTGGCGGTCTTTCTGACAATGGTTCAATACTTTTTACTGTCGGGAAAGGGTGTCACTTTTCATACATCATATATCTTAAATAATCCTCCTCTAACTGTATAAGTCTGTCTCGGACTTTTTGTATAGTGTTTAATGTATTATATGAGCCACTAGCGTGCGTGTCCTCTACTGCACAGTTTTCTTCTAATTTTTTGATAATCTTGTATTCATTATCAAAAGCCATTTTCATTTGTTTAATTGTCATTTTATATTTTTTCAGGATAAATGATATTTCAGGTACAAGTAAATCATATTACATCTCAAGTTGTTATTTCGTCTGATGGTATTCTGTAATTTTCTATTCTTGCACATTTTTGCAATAGTTCGCATTCGGATTTATTAAATACATTTCAATCTATTGCAACTATGTAATTTCTGCTAACACCATCTACTGGGACAACTCATTGTTCTTCTCTTCATCAGTTCTTTCGTTTACATATTACTAAGTCTGCTCTCGCTATTACTGGTGATGCTAACATAGGTCAGGCATTTCATGTTATCACTAGATAGAGTAGTATGGCCATCAATGATGATAGTATTATTCGTTGTGATAATGTGGGTTTGTTATTCATATTTCTTATTAAATTAGTTATTAAAAAGGTAAATCTTGTTCTCTTGATAATATAGCTACTCATTCATTAGTAAATTCTATTTGATCAGGGTAGTTATCTTTTATAAGTATTTCTATTCGTGTTTTCTTTCATCATTCTAGTTGGTTCAATAAACATCTTAATTCAAACTCATGTATTCTTATTTTTATTGGATCTACATATATCATTGTTCAAAAAAGAGAAAACAAAGTCCTACTACAGCCGTTGTCTTCTCTTGTTTCGTAGTAGGTTGTACTTGTATATTACACTTTTTTTTCTATACTTCAAGAGTATTTTTATATCTTTTCTTTACAAAATGCTTTTTAGTGGTGTTGTGCCGTTGTTCTTTACCTTGTTTTCGTTAACTTGAGTAACTAATCAGGGTAATTGTTGATCGTGTGTTGCTCATGCAGTAACAGCGTGTGGGAAATATGCAGGGTATAGTATGAGTGGAGTACGAAGCTGATTAGTAGATAGAGGAGCTAGTTGTGCAAGTGGTACTAGAACAAGCCAATTGGACGGGTATTTAACGGATAAAAATATCAGTTTTACAAAAATCTCGTCAAACAGCGGTGAGATAATCAAAGAACTTACTGCTTGACTTCCTGTTGTTGCTAGTTTACAGAATCTAAGACGATACGAAACAAAGGAAATAAAAGTCTTCTCAGGATATATAGAAAAAGAATGGAAGGTAGGAAACAAAAAGTTTAAGTATAAAAAGAAACAATACAAAACTATTAGCATCAAAGATCCTATTATGCCAGTATATAGCACAGGTTCTGAGTGACACGCTGTTTGCGTAATAGGATATAACTCTAGTGGGGCAGTATTCCAGAATAGCTACGGCAGATGATACGGTGAGAGAGGTTTTGGGATCGTAAAGCGAGATGATATAGAGGGGGAGTTTTGGAGAATTGAAAAATAGTCGTAATTTTCTCTTGTAATTTGTAAAAAAAAGATTATATTTCTGTTAATCAAAAGCGGACAAACTTTTGTTATGTTGTATATAGGGGATTATCCGTACGGAAGGCGTACTTTGCGAAAGCGAGGAGGGATATACAACAATATTAAAACCACTGGTTCTGTCCGCTCCAGTGGTTTTTTATTTTTTGTATTTATATTATGGAATTAAATGTAAGAAAAATGTTAGATATTTACAAAAAGCATAATATTATCATTGAAGAACTAGAAGAGGTTGGTGTAACTATAAACGCATTAGATGATTTAATGGTAGATCTTATGCATATTGTTATACAGAGTTATGGTTTTCCTGAAGAGAATAGTGATAACAATAATAAAGAAATTTTTTGCTATGATTATATATGGTGAATACTTATAGATGAAACATTAAGCTATGATGAAATAGATTTATTGATAAAAAAAGAATATGAAGAATACAAAAATGAAAGTATTTTTATTTCTTAATAAAAAAAGTAATGGCTAGACCTACAAAGCAATGATTAGATTATTTTTCTATGGATGTTGAAAAGGATAACAAACTAAAGTTTGTAAAAGCAAAATTTTGATTAGTTTGATTTGCAACATATATTGAACTATTACAATTTGTATATAAGGAATGATATTATGTAGAATTTGATGATGATAATATGTTGTTATTTATGTCGGAAACCTGATTAAAGGAGGAAGAAATTGGGTTAATGTTGGAATTTATGCTTGAAAAGTGACTATTTATAAAGGATCTGTATAGTAAATATAAAATATTAACTTCTAGCTGAATACAAAAAAGATATGCAGAATGAACAAAAAAGCGTAAAAATACCGCAGTATATAAATGATTCCGAGTTGTTTGAGACTATGATCATATCGAGTTAATGGATACTTTAACTTGATTAAAGGAGGAGATAATAGAGTTAATTAATACGGAAAGTACACAAAGTAAAGTAAAGGAAAGTAAAGTAAAAGAAAGTAAAGAATTATATTGATCTTTTCAAAATGTAAAACTATCACTAGAAGAAATAGAAAAGTTGAAGAAAAATAGTAACCGAGAAAAAGAAATTGAAAAACTAAGTATGTATATTGCTAGTACAGGTAAAAAGTATGCTAGTCATTATGCAACAATATTGAATTGGAGAAATAAAGATAATCCACAAACACAAACACAAAAAACATCTTCTGCCAATGATATAAACGAAAAATTAAGAATACAAAACGAAGAAACAGAAAAAAGATATTTTGCTTCTTTACAAAACAACAATGGAACTCAATAAAACTCCTTATGATTACAACATAGAAAGATCCTATGTAGGGCAACTACTATGTTTCCCAGAAATTATCTATGAATGTTTCTTGAAAGAGGAAGATTTTTATTCTAGTGATAATAGAAATATTTTTACAGCTATACAATCATTGCATAGTGAAAAGAAAATTATAGATGTACCTTTGGTATGTAGTAGAATAGAATGATGTAATATAGATGATCTTTACGAACTATCTAGCGATACTATAAGTTCGTCTGGGCATATTGACTATCAAGATATTATTAAGGATCTATCAAACAAAAGAAAGATTATAAACGCTTGTAAAAGTGTATATGCTATGGCTGTTTCTGAAAAGCAATCCGTAGATATAAGTTGAGAAGCAAAGAAACTATTTGATATAGAAATAGTAGAAAAAGAAAATCAATATTTTTATGATACTATTGATAGTTATGGGAAGGGATCTACTAGGGTAAGTTGAACATGAATAAAAAAACTTGACGATATTACTGATTGATTGCATCCACAGTTTTATATTATTTGAGGTAGACCTTGAGTATGAAAAACATTTATATCGTGTCACCTTGCAAAGACTATATTCAATGAGTGACATAGATGTATGTATATCACTTTAGAGATGACATGACAACAGATAGCAGATAGAATTATTGCTAATACTATGCAAGTTCCATACAACGATAGGATGAAAAAAAAAGCAGATGAGATTAGCAGTATTGATTTTCAAAAGGTTCTAAAATTACAGGAAAATATAAAAATCCAATCTTGATCGTTTACTATAGAAAAATTAGTCTTTACAATAAGAAACGAAAACTACAAACATTGAACAAAATTCTTTATAGTAGATCATCTTTGACTAATAACTTCAAAAGGGAAAGGGACTAGAAATGAAGAGATAGGAAGTTGGACGGTTGCATTAAAACAATTGCAATTAGATTTATGAATTACTATAATAGCACTATCACAGTTATCTCGTCCAGATAAAAAAGTTAAAAACAAGAAACCTACAAAAGAAGAACTAAGAGATAGTTGAAATATAGAACAAGATGCAGATGTAATATGGTTATTATATCGTTGTGAAGATGATGAGTGAATAATGGGAAATGAATTAGAAATAATTGTCTGTAAGAATAGAGTAAATTGAAAGTTTTGAGTAGTGACAACAGAAGTTTATTGAAATACTTTTAGCCTTTTAGAAAGATAGAATGTTCCACCCTCCAATTATCACTAAACCTAAAAACTCCTATTGCTTTGAATTTATGTGATTTCGTGTCACAAGTGAGGACGGAGAGTTGTTTCAATGTCGTTCTTTGTATCCTGTGAAGTTTATCGAAGCGAATAGCAAGGAAGAGGCAAAGAAAAAGATAAAAAAATGGAGAATGGATTGCAGTTGGTAGAATATACCGCAACGCAAAATAAACGCCTCGGATTTTTATTTATGTAACGATTTTAAGCCAAAAAATGACTGATAAAAACACTCTCCCACCAAAATATTATGTTATGTGACCTAAACGGAAAGAAAGAATAAAAAACGATCCTAATTCAGAATACACAGAATACGATACAGATACAACAAAGGTAATTGGTTATGAATTAGATTGAGTATTGTATATTACAGATATGATACAGTTATAGTTTTGCTTTATAATTTACAAAAAAATGTCATTAGATGTAACAATTTACGAAAAAAAAAGATGTAAATGTTGAGAATATCACAGATGACAAGAACTATTCTCGGCGAACATAACTCATAACTTATGAAAAATGGCTATTGAAGCAGGTATATATGAAGCTTTACGGAGACCTTATATGCTCAAAGAATGATATATTGATCCAAATGATTATCAATTAGAATCAATATACGAGCAAGAACAAACTATTTTTGCAAAAGATTTGATACATGTAATAGCAAAATGATTGAAGGATATGAAAAAAAGACCAAGCCATTATAAAAAATTTGACTCTGAAAACTGACGATGATTGTATGAAAACTTTGTTCCTTGGATTGAAAAGTATCTCCATAATCTTGATAGATACGACGATTGAATAGTAGAAGTTTCAAGATAGTTATAGTTTTTATTTTTTATAAAAAAAATGCTAGAATTAAATAAAATATACAATATGGATTGCATAGAGTGAATGAAACTAATACCTGATTGATCTATTGATTGTATTATTACAGATCCACCATATTGAACTACAGCTTGTAAATGGGACATTATTATTCCATTTGACCTTATGCGAGAACAACTCAAAAGAATCATAAAACCAAATGGAGCTATTGTGCTTTTTTGAAGTGAGCCTTTTAGTTCAGCTTTGAGAATGAGTAATATAAAGATGTATAAGTATGATTGGATTTGGGATAAGGTTTTACATTCAAACCCTTTAATAGCAAAAAAACAACCACTATCAGCAAATGAAAATATTTCTATATTTTATAAAAAACAAACAACATATAATCCACAAATGGAAGAATGAAAAGAAATAAAAAGATGAGTAGAAACAGTATGAGAAAGCTGAACTAAATGAAATGCAAAGATATTTAGATGAAAAAATAGCTCAAAACAAAGGTATCCTAAAAGGATAATAACAATATCAAATGCAAATAAAAAAAACATCATTCACCCAACACAAAAACCAGTAGCACTTCTGGAATACTTAATAAAAACCTATACAAATGAATGAGAAACTGTTTTAGATTTTACAATGTGATCTGGAACTACAGCTATTGCTTGCATAAATACCAACAGAAACTTTATTTGATTTGAACTAGATAAGTGATACTTCGATATAGCAAATGAAAGAATTAGTTGTAAAATAAATACTCTTATTTACTCTTGCAATTAGATAAAAAAAGATTATAACTCTATTACATCGGAGGAGCAATCCTATGGATCCGCTCCGCTATGAGATACTCGCTACTATAGCACCGCAGATATACTTGCAAGGTATCTTGTACTGATAATCTAATACACCACACCATACAAAGCATAGCTGTTCTAGCTAAATGTAGAACACCTACAGCATTAGGAGGATGACCATTGCTACTATTATTATTCCTATGTGAGAATTAAATAGCGAGGACGCTCGGAGAATTTTATTAAATGATAACTGACTGGATGTTGCGACCAGTCGTATGGCGTGGTGTATTAGTAAATACTATTTTATTTCATTATCTACTACTAATGATCTGATCTAAAGAACTCTACCTAGAGTCTAAAGAGAAAGAAGCTGAGCTTGAAAGACTACGAGTACAGCAACGAGAAGAAAGAAATTAGTCTGTTTTTTATTTAATTTTTCATTTTCCATTATGTCATTCTTACCTAGCGATTATATCGCACCTACAACAACTACAGGAAGCTACTTCAAACCACAGGAACAAAAAACAAAGATTCGTATTGTATCATCTCCTATTACTGGATGGATTGATTGGAACAAATCTTGAGAAAAGCCACAACCAGTAAGAACGAAAGAAAAGAAACCAGCACTAGATCCAAAACAATCTCCAAAACATTTTTGGGCAATGAAAGTATGGAACTATGAGAAAGAACAACTACAAATCCGAGAAGTAACACAAGCAAGCATTAGAGATCAACTCCTTGCATACAATAACGATGCAGACTGGGGAGATCCTAAAAACTATGATATTAGCGTATCAAAGACAGGGAAAGACCTTGAAACAAAATATACAGTTCTGACTACATCTAGTGGGATCAAACCACTTGACGAAGCTATTGCTGAAAAAGTAAAAACAACAAAATGTGTTCTTGAAGCATTATTTGCTGGCGAAGATCCTTTTACTGCAGATGAGGTTTTCTAATTGGGGTTACTGATGAGTTTCTATCGGCTATAGACAATATAAAGTCTCTAGCCGAAAAGAGGAACATGATCCCCGCTCGATGACATAAAGTAAAACTAAAATCAGAGCATTACATTGACTGTCGCAAGACATTTTTATATTTCTACTATAAAAACCTACTATGTATACCGAAAAAAACGCTTGAATGATAGATATATTTAATCCAAACAAAGATGATCTTGATAATGCTCTTGTTGAACTATCAGTAGTATCAAGACAATATCTTGAAATGTATAGAGAAGAAAAAAATCTAGAGCTATTCTTTCAGAAAGCTACAGATGCTATTGTAAACGACAAAGACGATGCAGGGAAAAAAGTATATACATATCCTGCTAATGCTAGATCTAAAATTGACGAAGAAAATAGAGAAAAAGCAGATAGACTTGTTGAGGTTTGAATTAAGAAAAAAGAGTATGAAGTTATGATGGGACTCGCTGGTGATGTATACCGTCATGTAAGAGACAGTATAAAAAGTAATCAAATTATTGACAGACAAGCAGAAATAGTTTGAGGGATGTTGTAGGCTACTTCTCCTATCGTTGAGGGTAGGAGAAGTTTTATAATTTTAATTTAGATATATGAAAACATCAGAAATCATAGATAAAGTATATGCAGAATATAATAAGAACGCTACTAAAGAATATAGAGATTTTTCTATAGATGCGTGGAAAACTTTTACAGATCAGATGAAATTTGATTGGTATGTTATATCTCTCAAACAAGAGCAAGATCTGATAAAAAGCATTACAGAAAAAATTTTACTCGATAATAAAAACGAATGATAGACACACAACTCCTACGCAGAGCGGTTATAAATAACGCTCGCAAGAAAAAGAAATCAATTATGAAGTATCTCCTAGAGCGGGATATTCCAGAGAATATTTACTACGCTCATATTGGTGAGGTGAACAAAGCAAGAAAATATGAATACTTAGAGGCGTATTTGAAGATTATAGATATTTATCAGAAAGATAAGGATAAGACTTTGGATATATAAAAATCACTCCTATTTGCTCTTGCATTTATAATATTTATTCTTATACTCTAATTACATCAAAGCGATATTTTTATATCATATTCCTACTGCTATGATTAAACTTAAAAACACGATTAACCGTTACAACACGGAGATTAACGGAAAGATTTACACTTGTAAGTATGAATCAGGTACTTGGCTTTATTTTGATGTTAGTATTGGAGATTGGAGAGATCTTACGCACCTATCTTGTACAAGCAGATAGTTTTTATATTTTAATACCTACTACATTATGGAAAAATTTGTATTTGTCTCGTCAAGAGAAAAAGAAGCCCCACTATGGATGAGAATTTTGAGAGCAATACTCATATTAGCGTGTATTGCATTAGTATTTGCTATTGTTACAATCTATGCAAATGAAACAAGAGCTGACTATTCTTACCAGTCTTACTTTTCGCAATGAAAAGATATATTTACTGACTGTGTAAATAAAGTTGTCAAAGTAACCAAGCAAATTTGAATTATAGACAACTCCGCAGAAATCAACGCAACAGAAAAAGAAATGGCAAGATTAGAAGAATTGCTTTCAAGGTTGCAAGTAAAAAATGATGCTCTTCATCTTGAACACTGACAACCTATATATTGAACAGAAGAAATTGCTAGCCAAGAATGCACAGAAAGAGTAGTAGAAAAACCTTACTGTGGAGATAGAATGGTGAATCAGTCTTGGGAAGTCTGTGATTGATCTACTAATTGTTCCTCTAGTTGTACTTGCAATCCAGGATATTTGTTAATGTCTAAAAACTCTTGCCAAGCTATTCCTATGAGTGAAGAGAAACAACCAGAACTTATGAAAACAGGTGCTAGTGTAAAGAAAGCTTTATCTACTAAGAAATAACAGATGTTTACTCATGAAGATTGAAGATATGCTATATGACCTGACGATTTAACAGGACGATGGTATGCTGTATATGATAAGAATAAGGAATATATTATAGATCTTTCGTATGACGAGTTAATAAAAAGATGATTCGTAGAAGAAAAATAAATCTTGCTTGTCGATCGACTCATCCTGTGCTTATAGTTGGGTTGGTCGGAGTAAAACCTTTTAGTAATTTTTACAGAAATCATGCAATCAAGAGAAATAAAGTTTCGCTTCCGAACTTGAAAAAAGATGATTAACCCTAATGAGTTTGCCGATGTATTTATAAAATGAGATTGAAACATTTATGTTTGTCTAGATCTAGGAACTAATATAAAAGCAATTGAATGATGTTTCGTTCAAAATAATGATCTTATACCGTTACAATACACATGACTCAAAGACAAGAACTGAGTAGAGATATATGAGGGTGATATTATAAATCAATGAAGGAAAAGCAAAAATTGATCTAATGCTTATCAAATTATTGAATGGTGAAATTTTCTATGATTTGAATCAGGTGCAGTATGATGAGAAGAGTTTGTTTGATTTTGTTTTGAATGGAATAATGAAAACATTGAAGTAATATGAAACATATACCAAAATCCCGAGCTACTCGTGAAATAAAATATTTTTAATTTTTTACAAAAATCATGATAGATCAAAGAATGGAGGATAAATATCAATTTATTCAAAAGACACGAATAAAAGCTAGATGAGAAGTTTGTTGAATGATACTAGAAAGAGATAAACGCCTAGACAGTAGCAATGATAAAGAAATATCATTATTGGATGATGCTTGGAGACAGATGGACTTGTTTTTAAGGGATATTGTAAAAATGATTCCAAGTGACAAACCATTTCCAGACAAAGAACCATTCCCAGAATATAAACCGTTCTAGTAAAAATGATTTTTGTAAAAATCCACTATAATCCTTTTAGATCTCGATAGTGGACGAGACCTTTATATTACTCAATGCACAAAGTCTATATCTCAATCATTCTATGAGGGATTCTACTTATATTATGACAAAAGTTGCTATTTGCAGACAAGGAATATTTATATGATGCAAGTGCTGATTCAGTATTCATAGACGATGCTTTTGCTGGATCTATAGCAGAATACAAAAAAGCAGTAGAAAGTGGCGAAAAAATTGATCTAGTGAGTTATACTTCTACAGGTGCTAAGATTATCAACAAGACTATAAACGCACCTAGAATAGAAATAAAGCATACTAAAACAAGCCGTTCTGAGAGCAAAAAAACAGGTTATGATATAGATAAACTTGCAGAGTGTGTAGCGATTGCAGAAACGAGTTGATGCACTAAATGAATGGGTAGATCTAAAAATAATTGTTTCGGAATTATGGTGCGACCAAACTGAAAAAGAACCTGAAAAAGATACTCTAGTAAAGCAGAAAGTTTTGAACACTTCAAAAAAATATGGAATAAATCTTATTGAGCATACCCAAACTACAGACTTGCAAAAAAACGAACTTGATGAGATAATACACAGAGACGATTAGATACTGTAAATTCTTGTTATTATAAATAGTTTTACATTTTCACAAAACCAAATGACTTTACAACCTAACAAAACACATATAGCAATAGTAGTAGGTGCTCTAGTATTATTGTTGTTTATGATCCAGCTTATAGTAAACGCTAACAGAACAGCAAGACATTATGAAAGCAAACTAGATGAAGTTCAGAAAGAAACTTGTTACTGATTGTTTCAGAAAAGAGATGTAATAAAAGAGAAACATACGGTAGCACTAGACAATTTAGAGAGTAAGTATATTCTCTTTGCAAAGACGCAGTTTGAGAATGACTGGCTTAGAGGCACTGGCGATTTAAGTATTATTGATGAAGCAAAATGATCTTGAGCGTCTGAAATAAGGTGACTAGAAAAGCAATCAGCATCAGTAAGAGAACAAATTGCAAACTGTGATAAAATATCGAAGAAATAGCTATTGCAATCACTCATAAAATATCTACACTACTAATAACAAATTATGTCGGTAGGGAGCATCGACATAAAAAAAGAATAAAGCCGCTCCCAAGTGCTTTATTCTTTTTTTATAATTATGCAATACCCTAAGACACTTATACATCCTAATGGACAGTTAGCTAAACTATGCAGAAGCGATACAATATAGAGATGTATTAGAAAAATTATACTGACATGATAAAATAAGAGAAAAAAATATAGCATCAAATGCTCAAAAATGTTCAGAAGACTTATAATAATTCAGACTATCAAATAATTTAATTCAACAAATACCATGGGAAAATCTTACATATTCCACTACAAAATATGAGATAAAAATCATTTTATGTGAGTATCAGCAAAAAACAAAAACCATTGAGTAAAAATAGCTAGACAACTTTGATTGGTTGGCGATGTTATTGGTCACTTTTGTGAGTGAAACTGTGATGTATGTTGAAGCTACTGAAAAAAACTACTAGATCATTGATGAAAAGATATATGTCAAAACTGTGTAAACCAGCCTATCAAATAATTTAACCTTTACCTCACAATATATAGGTTAATCGTATACTATTTTAATTTTATAATAATCTGATGAGTGATAGACTCCAACGGTTTATAGACCGTATATGACAAAGAATATACAGAGACCCCGTAACGTGTCCATGTCCTGCATGCAAGCAAGTAGATGAGGAGTGATTGATTATTGAAGATAGATCACATGCAATCCATTTATGTGATGTTGAATGAGATTATGCTAGTGAATGAGTATTACTAAATTACAGAGATGTCAAATAATATATAAAAAATCACTTGCAATTATATTATATATCCTACTTAGATTTAGATTTTTATTCCTAACTAAACACTATGATATATATGACAATTATTTTAAGTATTACTATATGAATTATTATCTGATTACTGCTAACAGATTGAATAATTATAAAATGAAAACTATCTAAAGAACAAAAAGCATTATGTTTGAATGTTGTAAATAAACAGCTATCTGGATCACGATTTAGTTGTACAAGAATATGAGAACTACAAGATGCGTACAGCCAACGAGATAGAAAAGATATGAAATTGTTTTCTGCCTTACATTGTGTAGATATTGAAGAGATGAAAAAAACCTGATCATTTGATTTATTAAAGCATACTCTACAAAAGCCATTTTTATAAAAAAACTCTACATAAAGTAGAATTTTATAGCCAAAATGGCTTATATTCGTAGAGAAACAGGAAATCCGTGGCATTTATTTATTACTTGGCTATATTCCTATCACTCGATCACGATTTTTGAAGCTCTGACGGCGGGCATATTCTTCAATTTTGTTCCTCTAGTAATAATTTATCAATTTGCATCCTTAGCTCCTGATTTTCTCTCTCGCACTCGCTTTCTGTGGGTGCTTTTTTTTGTTGGGAGAATAAAATAATGAAAAAAATCAAAAAGTATACTAACACTGTCGGGATATACCATAATTCCCTGGAGAATTGATTCCGTTGCATCCTTGTAATACGGATAGCACGCCATAGTGTATACCGTTCAAGAACAATAGCCTCTCGTTTTGTTGCTTTCATGATGATGAAATAAGAATTAAAGCTGTTCTTTGAGATTAGTATTAGCCTCGTGTAATAGTCTTCTATCTCTTTCGTTCGCTAATTCCCATCTCGAGGAATTAGATTTCATAACATCTTGTATACTTCTATAGTCGTCCTCGAAGTGACAAACCTCTAGAGGTGACAAGTTCTTTATACCATAGAACCTACATAAATATATTAGGTCTTCGTACGGTCATTCTCGTGTGACTCACGTTTTAATTTTCCATACTAGATCGACCGCATTACCTGTAAGGTGGTTACTTGATAGCGTCCATGTCACTGGCTTTCTGTTCTTGCTGTGAGTTCTGCCTACACCATACAATCGTTGTTGTCTCTCCTGTGTTCTAAGTGTTTCGAACGGAACACAGTGAGGATATCTTTCAAGCACTGCTTTCATAAAAGCATTGTACTTCTTACGGAATGTCTTTGACAACGCATTGACATCACTTATTCTTTTTGGTTCTACCATTGTATAGAAAAGGATAAAACTACTCTTTCTTTGCACGATCAAGAAGCACAACAAGGCTCTCGTTGATCTTTGCCAATGCTTCATTGGTGCCCTGCATATGCTTAGAGAGCGAGGTGACATAATAATAGAATGAGAACACAACAAGCCCAAACGATCCGGCTTGTTGAAGAACTTCAAAGGTTAATCATTCCATTGTTATTGGATATGTGGTAAAATGCCGATATATTCAAAATATTTCGTACTAGCAACTCCTAGGAGAAATCAAAATACAGATCAAGCAACAAACAATAAAACTTCTAGCATCAAAAAAACTTTCTTAAGAAATATAAAATTACAGGGAGGAAATATCAGAATATTACTCAAAGTATAAATTTTGTCATTTATTTTTCTATGTAAGCAAATCTGGACCTTATTTCATCTTTCATGATTCGTATAGTCCCTGAACCATGTCTACTTTCATATTCGATTTGTGCTCGTGGAGAATCCCATAGCTTCAAGTATTCCTGTTCTCTCAATTCTCTAATTAGGATGTTTTTCTCCTCGATTGAGAGATCGCTTTTAATAAGTTCGTCATAAGTCATAGGATTTTATAAAGATATAAATTACCTAGGCGTCGTTCGCTTAGATACTACATTCACATAGTCACAATAAGTAAATAATGGTGTCAATCCAACCGACTTAAGCATTGCAAGACCAAATCACACCTGCCTATTCGTTCAAGTTGGTATATTCGTAGTATGTGTCCCAACGGAAACGCCATCAATAAAAAACTCTACGGATGTCCCTCATGCATTAACTGATATTCACAATCTCACATAGTTTGTATTATTCACTGCTATTGATGTTGTGGCAAAAGTTCTGGATGAATTTGAAGATGTTACTATTTGTCGATTAGTGGACGCTGCACTTCCTGTCGTCACCCCTCATTCATCATATAAGAAATATACAGCGTCTATTTGGTTTACCGAAGTAAATGTACCAATAAATCAGAATATTGCAGAATATCTCTCTGATGATGTAGAAAGTGTCTCAAATTTTATGTTCGTTTCATAATATCGCTCTCAACCTCATAATCTTACACAATTTACTACTGATTGTAATCCACTACGCCCTGCTGCTGTCGTCCCTGTGCCTAATCTCGCTAAACCTATTTGGTTTTGGTTGGCAGATGCAGATGTATTCGTGACCGTCGCCCCTGTTCAGTTGTTTACTTCAGACATTCAATTATCTGAAGCAGTAGTTCAAGTTTCGTTGAAAAAGTCAGTATAGAAATAGAATCCATATCTCGGTGCTCGTTTATGATATTCAAACATCATATCTAATAGTGTAGCTTTCCCGTTCGCATTAGAATTTGAAACATCAGACAAAGGAATAGTGTCTAGTACATCTGGGACAATTCCTGTTGCTTCTGAAAGGTCTACATTCAATGTGAGATTCCCGCCAGCTCATCAATCAGTAATATCAATAAGATCTCATGATGTAAGTACCCTCTCGTCAGATAATCCTGTACTTGTTCACAAGGTGATATAACTAGCGTCTGTTGGTGCTCCCCCACCGCCTCATCATCAAGAACCGCTTGGGGCTCATCAAGATATATAAGTATCCCCTTTTTTAATGTTTGATATTTTTGAATTGATTTCTGATTTTGAATATGTTTCATCTTTTGTGTAAAACTCTCAAAGAGCATCTTTGATTTCTTTATAATTTGGTTTGTCATCAATAGATGATTGCAAATTTCAAATTTTCACATTCAATCATGCAACATCATCTATAGTATGACTGTGTTTTTTTTCTGCTTTTTTTCATAATTGATTTTCAGTTTTTGTATATACTGCAACTATATTATCAGAAAGATCTAATATATCTTTCTTGATTTCTTTGATCTCTTTTTCTATTTTTCAAATATCAATTTTGGATTTGTTTTCTATAAACTTCTCTTTCAAAAGTTCTACTTTTTCATCTACCACAGTTATTTTTTTCATTATTCGTTTATTTTCTTCTTTCATCTTTTCAGTTATGCTCATCTTTTCAGTTATGCTTCATATTTTCTCTTTAAGATCTGAAAAATCTTTATTGAGGTCATCAATCCTATCAATCACAATACTATTATGATATTCATCTACATATTCGTCATATGTCCCTCTATATCACTCAAAAACTGCTTGTTGATAAGCATTGAGTTTCTTTGGAATATATGGAACGAATCAAAGCACTTTATCAAATTGATCTTTGGTCAGTTCAGATGAAGAAAGTAAGTCAATGTATTCTTTGAATTTCATTATAAGCACAAAGTAGATAAAGTAGAATTTATTAGAGTAACATTATTTCACTGTTTTTTGTAATTGTTGCTATTATTACTATAAACTAAAACCTTTTATATATCCTTTTACTATTTCATTTACATTTTTATCTCAAGATATGAATACATACTCTTTTCTGATAAGACAATTAACAAAGAATCCTTTGCTTCTTTCTTCTTTCTCTTGATCAGATAATCATTCTATCTCCTCAGACAATCTTTTGAATTGTTCGACTGATTTCTTTTGATCTTCAATATCAAGAAAGAATTTATCTTTTTCTACTGAATATAAAAATGTAGCTTGTATTGGGTCGATATTAACAATATATCATTCTTTTAATTCTTCTGGTACTTCTCTTGTATCCTTGCGAACATGAATTGATAAGTTATTGATACAATCAAATGATTGTAATTCCTTGCTATCAGAATATTCAATAGAATACTTCGGGATAATATCCTCGTCAATATCAGAAATAATATCTTTAATTTTTAGCCAAGCTGTCTTATAATTCATAAAAAATACAAATAATATAGTAAAAGAAGGGAGGAGATTATCCCCCCTTAGTGTTAAGCAGTAAATGTGCTTGAAGCAATTTCAACTCTCACCATTTGTTTCGCGTTATCACTAAATGTTTTAGTAGCATACAAAGCTACATTTTGGTAGAAGTAACCTGATCTATTTGGAGCTTTTACAAACTCGATAGAAGGAGTTTTCTGTACTACAAGGTAAGGATTACCTTTGATACCGAAGAGACAGTTCTGTTTTTGGAGTGCTGTAGTCCATACATCTGCACCAGCAGTAAGAGTCTCAGCAACAACAAGAACACCAAGCCCTTTACCTGTAACCGTAAGCGTGTCAGCTGTATTGTTGTTTACTGCAGAAATTCTGTTAGTAAACAATAAACCATTATCAGTAGACAATGCAACACCTGTAGCTGTTGTAGTTGTAGGTGCATTGATAAGAGTTTCAAGATTTGCTCTAGTAGCATCTGCGGAGCCTCCGATCAATACATTACCTGCAGTTGTCCCAATAGACGAAACAAATGTAAATGTTACACCTGCAATAGTTACTGTATCATTAGCTGTAGGATTAGTCGCCATAGAAAGAACTGCCGTACCTGTAAGTTGGTTTGATACATAGAAGTCATATCACATCCAGTTTACAAAGTCAGGATTTCTATTCAAAGAATCACCCATAACAGTAAGTCTTGCAACACCATATTGAACCATGATGTTTTCAAACTCAGGAGAGACAACAGCATACTTATTAGAACCCATTACATTGAGTTTTCTAAGTTTTTGTGTAACTGCTGTGATAACTTGTGGGATATTCGTTGTAGACAAAGTAATACCTTGCCCAGCTGTACCACCTACATTACCTGCATCTACTGTAGAATAAGCGTTAAGAGCTTCACCCAATACATCTGAATCAATTTGGTTAGAGAGCATTTGCGCACCATTTTCACCATGTTGAAGAGCGATATTAAGATCTGATTGAAGTTTATCAAGATTATCTACATAGAAGAAGTCGTAGTACTGCTTATTGACTGTGAGAGTCTCAGAGGTATCTGTAAGTGATCTTTCAACCATATCTGTTCCTCTTACATAAGTTCTTGCATATCAAGGTTGAACTGCATAGTTTCTTACAAGAGTTTGACCACTTGATAGATCTGATTCTGCTGTAGTGTCGCAAATTTGTCTTGCTACATTCTCCTTATTAAAAGTTTTTTGGTACTTTCTAGACCATACTGACTTGAAATCAGCGGATACATTGTTTGCCATAATAATAAAAAATAATAACTAAAATATAGGATATACCTATAGACTAGTGAAAGATTTTTTGTTTGCTTTCAAGGAAGCCTCGTATTCGTTCCACTCTTCATCACTCATATCTGGTATTGTTTTAGGTTTACTTTCTAAAACTCTATCGCCCATAAGTGATCTTTCTTTCGCTTTCGCTAGTCTTGAAGAGCTTAGGAATCAATTCTCCTCAATAACATCCTCATAACTCTTTCACTCAGCTTTTGCAAGTTTCATAATTGCAGGGGCTAATCTTTTTAACTCAGGGTCTGCATCAAGAAGTTTTTCAAACTCTTGTTCTTGCCTGATTTGTTGTTTGATGTTTTCGACATCACCTTTCATCGCAATTCCTTCTTGAGCTAATAATGCTCTAAAGTTCTCAAGATCTTGTGGATCGTAACCGTTTGTGATTTGTTCTGTAGCTTTCTTGACTTGTGCTAGCTCCTGTGCTTTACGGGTGTAATCTGCTTGGAGTGCCTTGTACTTCTGTTCCCATTCACTAGATGAGTCAGTCGTCTGAAGTTCCTCGCCGAGGATTGTTTCGTCTGTTGTTGACATTAAGTAATAGTAATAATAAAAAGCTACATAGAGCTGATATTATCGAGGAAATCAAGGAATTGCATCGCTGTATTGTGTCTTGCTTGGTAGTATGTAACATCCTTACATTCTTTGTTACATAGTTGGAGCATAGCGTCAGTAGCTTCTTTTTCTCGATATTCGACAATATATTTATATCATTGTTCCTCTCTTATTGCTTGAAGTGCTACCTTCCTTGCATCATAGTGTTGTCAAGCTTTATCAACTGTGTCTAATGTAGACGCTAGCGACTTTACTTTACGATAGATTGCGAGTCGTGATAATTTCATACAATAAGATTAGTGATATAAATAGCACTTTTTACGCCATTGCTTGGGCGGTGTTTACTCAAGGTGTTTGTGTCATTCAAGGGATCTGTGGTACTTGTGGTGGAGTTTCTTCAAATAGTTTTGTAGTATCTATCCCCTCGAATGTATCCATAATCCTTTCATAGCGTTCTTTTAAGTCTACTGGTACTCAGGCTTGTTTTGCTTGCATCCCTAGATTCCATACTGCAATAGCATCTGATCTCCTTGATTCAATACTATCGTATGAAGTAGAACCTGCTTCAATTCTTATTTCGTATCTGCTTATTGCGTCCCTGATAGCCTCTTTGTTAATCTCTCGAAATCATTTTCAATCTCTTTTTTTGACTTTTATATTTGTTTCCATATTATCATAGTCTGCTTGTATCAATTTATAGCTTATTCTAGTAACAAAATCCTCGAAATGACCTCTTACTTCATCAATTACAAATGATGTATCTCTATCTTGTACTTTAATCCCTGTCGCTGTATTTGTTAACGATTGATTGCTCTTTGGTGCTGTGGTATCAATAGTGAATGATGCTGATTGTATTTGTCTATCAATATCGTTCTGTTCTTGAAAGTAATCGCTTGGGAGTTGTCTGTGCGGGATTTCTACCATATTAGCCATCGCTGTTTGTGCATCCATTGTGGTGAGGATAACTTCTCATTGCTTCATAGTTGCAAGTTTCCTTGGATCTATTCAACTATTCATTGAGACTATCCAGTTTCTATTGAGTGCTTTATTGATATACTCACTTGCTTTATTCTTCTTGAAGTTCATCTCATCTTGTAGTCCTAGTGACGATTCAATGAATCATGTTGGAAAATATTGCTCTGTGTCTTCAAATACTCTAAAGTCTTCAAATGGCATAAACGATATTTCATTACAATATATCACCACTGTATCGTTTACCGTCCATATTTCATAAAGTCTTTCACCAGTTGCGTCATCTTTATCACTAAAATCATAGTAACCATAAAAACATTTAATATCTAGGGTGTTTGTCTTTATGATTTTCTGATCTGTATAGTTTATCCCTAGTAATGAAAGAAGTCTTTCTTTGTATGTGTCTATATTGTTTGATACATTCACAAGATCTACAAGTTTATCAATATTCATAAACTTTTTCTTATCAGGGTGTTGTGTAAAGTATGATAATCTAATGTTGTTTTTGAGCTCAATAATCGCTGGCATATCTTCTAAACGATTGTAGCGAGGGTCAAAGTAGATTTCTGTCCATGACTTCATCTCTAATCCTGCATAGAACTCTGCTACTTTTTCTTCTATTTTCTTTCCATATGTTACTATTTCGTTTCCGAATTCATCATACTCTTTCTCCTCTACTTTCTTTGGTGTTCTACTGATCTTGTAACAGTTTTTTACTTTAGCTATACCTAGTCCATATCTCACCCCACTTTTAGCAACAAGTCTCAATACTTCTACCATATCTTGTTTTTCAAACTGTGCTTGGAGTTTGTCTTGGACAGCGTTTGCTCGTTTGTTGTATTCTTCTTTCTTTGTTGCAATTTCTTCTTCTGGGCTATCTGCATATTCATCTGATTTGAATGATACGATAGGTTTAGGATTCCTTGCTATGATTCTAGGGAGTATCTTATTTTCTATTTCGTGACCCTTATTTACTTTGAAATCAGTAGATCATGCGACCTCTGGCATTTGGAAACTAGTTACGGATTTATATATCCTCTCCATTCTGTTTCTCCAGCTTTGAGAATTATTTTTATAATCGTCAAAAAGATCTCTAATAAAGAGAGTTGCTTCGTTCTGTTGTTTTTCGTTTATTCTCATTAGCGTATAATAGGATTACCAAATTGATCTCGTGACATTTGTATTTCATTCCTAAATCTTGTAGCGTTAGGCTGTAACTGATAGAGATCATAACACATTTGCAAAGAGTCTACTATATCATCGTGTTTTCCTCTTGGGAATCTCTTCTCTTCTAGTTCTAGTTCATCCATACCAGTCTTGTGGTATATCTTTCCCGCTCTATAGAGTGGTATCAATTTCCTTATTTTACTTAATTTGTCGCCTGATTGTCTAATTTCCTCAATGTTAGCAAATATGCCACGATTTGTCAATTCGTTCTTGAGGAAGGTGTTTATCATACTTTGAGCTTGGAATGCTTCTATACCTACTTTTTCAGGTCTTCGCTTTTGAATATGGTATATTATCTTGTCTTGGGTTTCTGTTGCTGTGAACCTACCCGCTGTATACTCCAATATATATGCTTCATCTCACAAAAATCATATTGTCATAATAGAGGTTTGGTCGTTTTCCTGCCCTTGTTTGAACGCTGGATCTACTGCTGTGAAAATACGCAAGTTTGGTGGTGTTTTATTAGGTGTATTCTCACCGTGATACTTGAATCGTTCTTCGTGGAACTCTTGAGTTTCTCTATTCGTTGGTTCTTGTTGGTATTGGCTAGAAAATGACTGCGGATCTTTTTGTTTTATTTCTTGGAGGATATGTAGTGGGAATCTTTTCTCAAAAAAAGACTCTCATTTCTTCCTATATTCGTCATCTTCTTCTGCTATTGCTTTTATAACAAGTTTATCTCGTTTCTCTCACATCTTTTCTTGTTCTATGAGGTGTCAACAAAGATCGTCATCGTGTAGTCTCTGCATAATAATTACTATCGCCCCTTCTACTTTGTTATTCAAACGAGAATATAGTGTATTATGGAAATTGTTATTTACTCATATTCTTACTATGTCACTATTGGCGTCGTTTGGCTTGACTGGATCGTCAATAAGTAAACAGTTGTGTACTAGTATCCCATTAGCAAAGAAGTTTTCGTTTCATTCTACTTGTATATCATACACTGTTTCATTGTTTTCTAAGCGTTTAACTGAGGATATGGTGATATTTTGCTTCAATGATGTATCGCATGATGAGTAGCACATACAGTCACAAGATTTTCAATTGCGTTGTTCCTTGGATTCCTGTCTTTGTGATGAATTGCAAGTCTTTCTTTTGTTCAACAAATTACACATTCACAACCATCTCTTTTTAATACTAATTTTCTCATTTTGTAAAATTCATTTGGGTACTCATCTAAAGCTAATCAATGTCTGTAATTTGAATTTCATGTTCATGACATACTTTTTGAGTGATGATAATTTTTGCATTCCATAGAACAAAATTTTGTTGTTGATGATAATGGTCTTATAATCTTTTCGCACATTAAGCATTTTATTTCACTTAATATCCTTATTTGTTTTTGATGCAATATTTTGCAATCATTCGAACAAAACTTCTTTGTTTTGCTTACTCTTGCTTTGTCACACATGACACATCTGTTTCAGAACTTTTCCATATATACTATTCATAAACATTTCTTGTCACAATACATATCTTTTTGTCATTTTTTCAATGCTTTCCTTATATCGCTTAGTTGCCTTTTGCATATTGCTCAACAAGCTCAACACTTTATGTCAAAAGTAACTTTTCTCTTGTTTTGATAGCATTCTTTGCATAGTTGTCATCTTCATCACTTCTCAGTTCAACAGCTTGTGCATTTCTTGCCTCTCCCTCATAACAATATCTCATTCTTTAAGATTTTGCGTCTCTTTGTATCATTGTCATAATATGAAGATTCTGTGGTTTCAAGTTGTTCTAAGTTTATCTCATGTAGATAAAGTAATTTCATAGATTGTTGCATTTGGTATAATTCTATAAGCTAAAACAGTCTTTTGTTCTTCTGTTGTACCATTATAGGAATTTACTGTTATATTACAATCATTTGATTTTACTAATTCATCTAGTCTCATGTATCATTTATTTGTTGATATAATCGTATCTCAAGTTAAACAATCACATCACTTACCTGTAATTGTCCCTGTTGAACCACTAGCATAATACTGCCCACCTTTAATATTTTCTCGGTGTGTTTTCGTATTTTGGTCGTCTTTAAGAGGTTGTACCCTAGGGAATACCTTTTTGAATGTATCTGATGTATAAATAGCCCTACAATCCCCAGAGTTATCTTGCGAGAGAGACGCTGAGTATGATATTCACATAAACTTAATCTCTTCTCTTTTCCCTAGGCATCGTGCAGGGAAAGCCCTTGATACAATTTCAGTTTTCAATGCACGAGGGGGGATATTTATTATAAGCCTTTTGATCTTACCATAGAATACATCCTCTAGCTTTGAACATATCTCTTTTATGTGTCGGTTTTCATCTAGTTCTAGTTTTTTTTCTTCTCTCCAATAAAAAAGCAGGAACTCATAAAGCGAGTTTCTCTGCTTTTCGTATCTCTTCTCGAGTTCTCTCGTTGCTAGTTCTATTTGTGCTTGTTGTTGTATTGTCATAAACAAGTTTTGAATTAAAATTGAGTTATCAAGTATTACTTGACTACTGGGCGGTGGCTTCTTCTCGAATTTTGCGGAGTTGTGATTCTGTTTTGATGCTCTTTGGGTCGAACAATACTACTTCTGCTATTTTACCATCTTTCATGACTTTGACTCATTCATATCATAAGTCTTGTACTTTACTTGTAAACTGATTTATTTGACTTTGTAATGGTCTTATAGTTCAATCTGTGTGTTTACGCAATGCACTACTAGACATATCTAATATATCAGCAAATTCTTCAATATCTTTATACTTTTTAATATCTAATAATTTATCAGTATTTACACTAATCTTCATAACTTCTTTTGCTCATCATCTAGGTGCATTTTTAGCATATGATTCTGAAGGAGAAAAATAAAATCATCTACCATACAATCAATCGTCTGTTTGAGAACCTATCTTTCAAATATCAAACTCATCAAACTTAGCATTAGTCCCATGATACATATTTGCTTTTCTATTCACAAACTCATCAGCACTCTTAAATTTCTTAGCTTCCTCATAGAGTGGTAGTAGTTCTTTTGGTTTAGGTATTACGTCTTTTTTACCCTCTAAAACGGCTTGTTTCTGTCATAGCTTTTTTCTAAGTTCTCATATTGTTAGATCGCTATTTGTGTAATCTCTTGATACCTTAACTCTCGATCATATTGTTTGCATTCATTTTTCAGTTGTTGACATAGCTGTTTCTTTTCATAATTCATCTATTACTAAAAATGTTTCATTTCAAGCACTATCCATTCATATTTCTTTTATTGGATAGTATTTTTTTCAATCTTTTTCAAGAACTATTCAGAATGATGGCTCACTATCCATATTTTTGATTATTGTTTCTTTTGGTATCCTATCAATTTCTGCTTTTGTTGCTTTAATTTGTTCTTGTACTGATTTTATTCATTCAGGACTTGTAACAAGATTTTCTTTTCTATATAATGAATTTAATTTGTCTTTTAACTCTTGTATATTGGCTTGTTTCTCTTGTGGTTTTGGTAATACGCTCTGTTTTTTTGGTGTAGTGGTATTAGTTGTAGGTACAGGTATTTTTTCTGTATATTCATTATATCTTTTTGTCATAGCTTCTACTTTTGTTGACCTATCTCTAGTAATACCAAGTATTTTTCTTGCTTGGGCAACTTTATTTGCATATTTATTGTCTCGCTCTTTCATGTCTATATCTATCATTTTTTTGTCAGTTGTAGATTGCATCACACTTTCTTTATACTTTCATCTAGCCTCTTTTACTTTATCTAGATATTCTTGAGCTATTTCTTTATTGCTTTTTACTTTTGGTGCTACTGGTACAGGTGTCTTTACTGGTTCTACCTTAGGAGCGTACGGGTTGTGTGTTGCTCTACCTGTCTCCGTAATAGTCTTTTTAGGTGCTACGGTAGCTCTTGGTAATACTGGTTTTGTTTCTTGTATTACTCAGGTTGGAGTGATAGGTCTTACCATTCATTTAACGCCACTAGAACTATTCAAAGAATAAGTAGGAATATTCGCATCTTTTTTATAAGGTAATGATAAAAATTTATTTAGATCTTTTTCGTTTTGTATTCTTTGGATTTTCGCTATATCAACCAAACGATCTGCTTCTGATTTTGCGTTTCATAACTTATTGAGTATTTTGACAACTCATTTCCTAAACCAATTAGACGAAGCAACTTTTTTTCATACTAACAATGCTATAGCTTGTGGATTTGCAGCAACCTCACCTGCTACTATCCAATCTGTAAGTGTAACTGCATTATTCCCTAGTCTACCGTTTTCATTTTTTATAAGTTTGTCTAAAAGATACTTGTATCATTGTGTATCTTTATTGATTTCTTTAAGATTACTAAATCCATTTTGTTCTGCAATATCTAATTGTCGGTTTCTAACATAATTATCTAGGTTTGTTGCTCTCACGGTTTTCTCTCATGCTGTTATATCTCTTCAATAGGTAAACTTGTTGTTTCTTTCAAAAAACCTCTTTACTTCATTGGTCTCTGACATTGTCAATCATATATCATTTGCTTTATCAGCTAGTTCTTTCATTCTGCTTGCTTGTGGACTTAGTGTGTTATCAGCAAAATCCGATGCTTCTCTTGCCATAGTGGAAAGGTAATCGTTTTTGTATTCTCATTTTATAAGTGACAATCATTCATCTGCTTTATCTTTACTTGCCTTAAATCATTTTGCGAGAGCATCTATAGACTCGTCTCATCAAGATATTATTCACTTGCCTTTTAATCGTTCTCATACTGTTTTTCATTGTTGTATTGCAAACTTTTCTTGTTCTCATTTTGTAATTCTATTCATATTAGTAAGCATTTTGTTTGCCGCATCATCTGCTTTATCTGATATTTTAGGTAATACTTTTTTTGCTCATTCAAAAGCTTCTCATAACGCAGGGATAGCACCACCAATAACTCATCATACTGCTAGCTCTTTTGCTGTTGGTAACCTCTGCTCAGATTGTACTGTATACAGTCATTGAGATCAAGCTCATTCTAAAGCTCATACTACTATCTTTCAAGCTGTTCACAATGATCATAGTTTGGATATGTTAGATGCAACTGCTGGTATTTTAGAAACTGCAGATCCTGCAGTAGCGACGCTAGCAATATCTCATATAAGTTTTGGAGCTTTATAGCTCATTGCTTCTACATCTTGTCATATATCAGTACCTTCTTTTCAAAATGTTTTTTCTGTTGCTCATGCTATTCTTTGTGCTACTCATTCATATCATAATCAGCTAGCTATTGCTTCGGCTCATTTTCACAATCATTGTCATACAAATCTCGGTAATCAAGTTGCTACATCTAGTGTAGCACCTACTATGTTTTTTATTCATTGGTTCTGTTCTGATTGATATATCTCAGGTGTCACTACATACTTCTTTGGCTCTTGCCCTCTAGCGTTGTTTTCTTGGGTGAGTCTTTTGTCTATAACTTTTTGCATACCTCTTCTCGCTTGTTCTGGATCTTCTCATGCTCTAATCATTTTTGCAAATGTTGCGATTTCTTGCGGGGTAGCTAGTGCTTTGTAGTCTTTTTCGGGCTGTACTCACGCTTGCACCTGTAAACTTGGCGACATTATATTTTGTTTTGGTGACACAGGTACAACCTTTGTCACCTTAGGCATAATGTTCGTTGTTGGCGTTGTTGTGCTAGGCATAATAACAGGTGCTTCTTGTGCTGTTATCTGTGAAGGTTTAAGAGTCTTCAACGCCGACTGTATTTGTTCAGGTGTGAGTGCCATGCTACATATATTTATTAAACAAAGCTATATCTTCGTCATCTTTTTGAGGTGATGTTAATGATTGTGATGTTGGTGTTACTGATGATTGTCATGAAACTTTTCTATCTAATCAAATTGATCTCGCTTTTGATATTGCATTATTAAGAATCGTGTTTTTACCCTCCTCTAATAATTTCACATAATTTTGTCGTGCTGTTGCTTTTGCTCATAAACTTGCAGGATTTGCAATAATGCTTTCCATTAAAGATAAGTCTGGTCAGTTTAGAACTCATAAGTTATATATTTCTTTAGCAATAAGTTGTACATTTTTAACCTTAGATGCTAGCTTCTTACCTGTTTCTGTTCGTGGTAGTTCTGTGCCATATTCTTTAGTAAGATCAATAAGTTCATCCATAGCTTTCTCGAATGCTGGTACTTGTCAGATCGATTTATTCACTTCTTCAAGTGTTTTAGGGTCAACATTTGTAAAAGCTCAAGGATTTGTAATAGTAAATCATCATTGATTCAGTGCTTTTTCTTTTGCATCTATATATCAGTCAGTAGCATTTGCAATGAAAGCATCCGCTTCTTTAGATCAAGATTTCATTCAAGTTGGTAATTTCCCTTTTTCTATGTATTGTATATATTGTGGCGATTTATTAGGATCAAAGGCTTGTTGCTGTTCTAATCATCACGACTGCATCAATTTATATAATCAAGGGCTTTCTCTCTTAATGTGTACTGTAAGCAATGTATTTAGTTGCTGGTCGTTTAGTTGACTAAACTTAGTGCCTTTTGGTATTCATGCTTCACTCATTATCTCTCTTGCGTAGTTTGGTCAGTTACTAGTTCCTACCCATTGCTGTAGTCTTGCGTCAATATCATCTGATGCAGCCTGTGTTAGCAATACTTTGTGTGCAAGTAATCAATCTTCTATAGTAGCAAATGTCATATATGTTCCGCTTTCGTTACTTGGTGGTTTTGTACCTGTTGATCGTGTTACACCTGCATCTTGCATAAGTTGTTTTGTTCTTGGGCTAATTGCTGTCTTTATACCAGTAGGATTATTATTTTTAGCTCGTGCCTGTCATGGATATTGAGAAGCTAATCATCTAAGATCACCAGTTGCTCATCATGTGCCACCAACGGGAATATCATAGTTTCAAGTTGTTTGGTTATATTGAAAAGTCCCATTGTCTGTTTTTACTGTTTCAGGTGCTTTGTTTTGTGCAAATCAAGATCTTGTATATTCTACTGCTCCTGTATTAGGATTGGTTCTTGCAATAACTCCATCTCCTACATTCACAAATCAGAACTTCTCTTGTTCTGGAGTGATTGCTTTTTTCATCATTGCTCCTTGTGTTACTGCTTCACTTATTAACCTAGGTGGTATCTCTTTCATTAATGCAGTATCAACTTTACCATCTGAGCCAATAATCAAAGAAGCATAAGCACTAGCTTGTTGTTTCTCTGCATCTGTGAGTGGGGTTTGTGGTACATTCTGTTGTGCTAGTGTAACGAGGTTCTCTAGTTTTGTACTCATATCTTGTGCTGTTTGTGCGTTGTATGCGTTTATTGCTTCGTATTGCTGTTGTTTGAATTCCAAAGATTTTCCTTGGAGTTCTGCAATTCTATTATCATACTGTGCAAGTTGTTCTTGTGTAGCACCTTGGAGTTGTGCTTTGTACTTATCCAAAGATGCTTGCATTTCTGCTTGGTCTATTAGCAATCCTTGTTCTGCTTCTTTTTGTATCTGAGTTTGTTGATCTGCATTGAATGTTGATC